>Ga0315279_10000100_pt1 | contig 184541 bp, 120 predicted proteins | sample YL17G06_20_MG_FD_203694 | JGI IMG/M metagenome (GOLD analysis project Ga0315279, IMG submission 203694) | Sediment microbial communities from Yellowstone Lake, YNP, Wyoming, USA - YL17G06_20 | ecosystem: Environmental > Aquatic > Freshwater > Lake > Sediment | place: USA: Wyoming | collected... | reverse complement strand
TTAAGGTTCTAGGTACTCAAAAGTTGATTGCAGCTGTGAGTTAGTCGCCAATTCTTAGGGTTCTTCTGTCGATTTGATCTGAGGGCAAGGATTTAACCGCTTCGTCAAAGACTTTTCACACAGTCTGGTGATTGGTTATACGGCGCACAACTTTATTCCTGTTTAACCTTGATTCTCTCTAAAGCAAAATCCACGTTTGACTTTAACCATATTGATTTTTCAGTGTTGATTTTTTCTAGTTGAGGTACCACGGTCGCGGCTTCAGGACCAATCATGCCAAGAGCGAAGGCGGCATTGCCCTTTGAGGTTTTGTCCCCATTGTCCAAAACTACTGAAAGCCGTGCCACAATGCTTTTATCGACCGGGGATATATATGCCAAAGCCTCGGCAGCTGAAGAGCAATTTCTAACATCAGGGATGTGATCGGCATGTTCCCAATCACAAAATTTATCATCGGAACGGCCGAGGGCTTTAATTAACGCATCAACAATCTTGCTGGGAACATGCTGAATAATAGTTAACGAAAAAGTCGAATTACGTCGAAAACGATCATTGTTTCCAAGAATAGCCGCTTCAAGGGCGTCGAATGGAAGGTCCGTTTCATTTTCTAGTGCCATGAAAACTTGAGCACTCCTTCGGGCCCCCGCGTCATCACAACCTTGAAGAACGTTAACAACTTCTGCAACAACCGCCTTCTTTTCATCTGAATTCATCTTTTTAACGTCCTCAATAGCGGCATCTTGAATTGTTATGTCATTTGAGAGAAGTCGCTTAACCACTGAATTCGGAGTGGCGGCAAAAGCTCCAAAGCTAATTAAAACGACTCCCAAACATGTGATTTTCTTAAACATATGTTCTCCTAAATTATTGCGCAGACCCGCGCCGTATAACATTTCTTGAACAGAACAAATTTCTGTTGATTATTTAACCGCTTTTTTCGGTTTTAGACACGGGTAATTTCGCAAATAAGTGAAAAAGAGGGGAATTCGGAAGCCGACGGCGGGATAAACGGAAATAATGGCGGGATTATCCATAAGGATAAACGGAAGGAACCCCCAGCGGGGGACGAGGTATTTAACTCAATACGGGATGGATAAACGCTTATTCGAATAATGTCGCCTTTCCTAATACTGAATAGAAAAGTTTTTCTTGAAGATATCTTCGATTCTGTCTTTATTCGGGAAGGTTGTCAGAATGTAAACAATTAACAAAACAGGTGATGCCCCATTTACCAAATATATAGGGTGCGACCGGAAAACGCCAAACATCGTTCCCCATAAGCAGATCACCAACCCCAAAAAAGAGACGAGCTCAAACATGGCCAACCGGGCAACCACTCCCCCTCTTATCACCGCCAAACATTTTTCTCCGGTACTTAAACTGGCAAGATTGGGATTGGGCGACAGCCCCTTCCCGCGCGTTTGAATTCTCTTCTCATGGACCAGAGCCCTAAAAACAAATTTGAGGCGAATAAAACGATGATGGCAAAATGGAATGGTCCCTGCCTCCTCCTTTAGTAAAGTACTTTGGCGACAAAGCTAAATAGAAAACCCGTGAAATCAGCCTCAAAACTTCGGCCCGGCGACCCGATGGGAACAGAAACAAGCTTGCCGTTCACCATTTTCAGCTCCTCGGTATCCGTCCGGAAGCCCGAAAACTTGGCGTTGAAGAAATATTCCGCGTTAAAACCCCAGCCTACGTCGATATCATTCGGGCCTTTGAGAAAAAAATCCACCCCGAAAATCGCGTGGGGAATCCATCTTTCAGAACGGCGATAATCGTCAGCAAGCGCGCCAGGAGGCGTGACCAACGCGACCCCTGACTGTTCAACGACGGCCTTGGCCCTCATATGACTGATGCCTCCTCCGATGAAAGGGCTCACGTGGAACCGTTCAAAAAACAGGCGCCGATAATAGGCGGATAAAAACCGATGGCTTCCATTAACGGAATATTTGGTGGAATGCGTCCCGGATAAAGGAAACAATAAATCGCTTGGATAGGTCTCCGTTAAACTCCCCAGGCCGATGCTTTCCCAGCCAAGGCGAAAACCAATCCGATCCTTGCGCGTAATTGATCTTTCAAAGACCGCCGCAACTCCAAAACTCAAATTCCGATCTTCTGAAAAGGACCGGTCCGTGATGGTTTGATCAGCCTCAACGGTCGCCCGATGGGTCTTAAGATCATCAACGGGCCCCGCGTTCCGGTGTTCTCCTATGGATAAATCCAATCCAAAATGATTCAGCCTTTCCGCAGCCCTCGCCCCGACAGAAAAGGAAACAGACAACAGAAAAACAAAAATCGCTTTTTTCATTTCACTGACCCCCACTAACTTCCGACCACCCAACCTATATAATTGGCCGGGCAAATTATCTTTAACACAATAATTTAAGTGGTATTTTAACCGCTTTTTTCAAGGGTGGATACAACGACTATTCGAATTCGGGGGCGGGGGCGTGGTAATACGTGTCGCCGGGGGCGGGCTTTTTGAAGGGGAGGATTTTTCCGGTATGGAGCTCTTCCGCCGCGGAAAGGATGTGTTCATCAGTGAGCTGCTTTTCGATCGTGTTCAGGGCGAAAGGGAGATTCTCCTTGAACTTCACGTCGTGGATCAATAGGCCGCGGCCGTTCGGCCCCGTGAACTGGAACATGCGGGACTTGTACTGGCGGTAGAGGAGCGACAAATCCCCCATCGGCATGTCCACCCCGAGATAGGATACGAGTTCCCCGTTCACTTCCTTCTGCCTCGGCACGAAAACAATTCTTCCCCTGTAATCCTCCAGGGCTCTTCGCGTGGCAACCAGATCGGAAAGCTGCCTCATGGCATTGTAGGCGGGATGGTGCCCCTGGTGGGCCTCCAGATACTTCTTCATCCCTTTCTCAAAGGCGCGGGAGAGAGCGGGGAAAGAATTTTCGTGGGTTTCCGTGAGGACATGGATTTCAGGGTCGCCGAAGGTCGTCCCGGTTCCGCCTTTCTGCCCCAGGGGGTTGGATACTCCCTCGATGACGTTGACAAATCCCTTGTCGAACATCCTGAGGGCGAAGGAGACGGCCTTCGCGTTGACAATCTCGGTCGTGTGCCGGTCCATATCGTTGATGCGTATGACGCTCAAAATCCGGCCGCCCTGCCCCGCCAGATACTCGAAGGCGTCAATGTCCGGGTGGCGGATCGGCTCGCCGCTCGCGGAATAGGAAATGAAATCCCCCTTCCGAGCCGCCTGTACTAGGGCGTAAAGGTGGCCCGCGGCGTCCTTGCCCCACTCCTCCGCGAGAAGCGAGACGCGCCCTCTATCATCGCAATTCAATCCCCGCACCAATTCCTGCTCAATGGTGACGACATTCGAAGGATCGAACCCGAAAAATTTGAATTTTTTGAGGTTTTCCCAATGGAATTTATCGACCTCTGAGTGGCTGCACACAAAAAAGAGGAGCTTCTGGTTTTTAAGGGCCAGTTCATAGGCTGATTTCGCTTCGCGAGGGGAGAGGCGCCCTGCCCCGATCTCCTCAGTGATGAGCCGCCGGAGCGCGGCCCGGATCAGGAGCGGCTGTTTGGGCCCGAGCGGAGTTTCCAGAATAAATTTTGAAACGGGGGCGGAGGGCGCCTCGCCCGCCTTCGCGATTCGCTCGAGATAGCCGTTAAGGTTCAATTCGTCCTTTAAATTCTTGGCGACTGTAACCGGGTTCAGGGTATAAAAGGGCCCTTCCTGGAAGCGGGTGGCCTCCCCCGCCTGAAAAAGAAGATGGACAATTTCACCGTTAAGGATGGCTTTCACGGCTTCGAGCGCGGGAGGTTCTTTCAAATCGAGGACGTCCGCCCAGGCCACCCCCACCTCCAGATCAATTTCGATTTCGGGAGGAAAAAGGGGATTCGCCCCGTGGGTCCGGATGAAAACCTCCAGCTCCGCCTTGTTCCCGCGCGCGAGGAGCCGCCCCAGCGTTTCCCGCTCGTAATCGTCGAGGGATTCCTCAAGCTCGCTTTTCTCCGCCTGCTCGAAACTTTCGAGGGAAGAAAATGCTTCGATGCCCCGGGAAATTTGGCGGTAACCTCTCCACCGGCGCTCCATGATGGGGGAATCCCAAACAGTCTTTTGAACTTTTTCAATTGGCATAAATTACAAGCGCAATATACATGCAATTCGGTCGCTGAATCAATCAAAATTAGAAGATTGAGGGACAAAGGGAGAAGATACGTTCCGAGTTCCGAGTCCCGAGTTCCGAGTCTCTAGTCCCCAGTCCCTCGTCCCTCGTGTCGGGGGCAGAGGGCGTTATTCTGGATCAGGAGCGGGAGAGCCGGGATCGGTGGGAACCTCGTGGACGGTTTTGACGCGCTCAATCAGGCGGTTCGCGCGGGAAAGGAACTCTTTTAAATCGAACGGTTTGACCAGATAATCGTCCGCGCCGGTCTCAAAGCCAACGATCTTATCCTGAACCTGAATGCGATGAGCAGTGATTATGATTACGGGAAGCGCCTTGGTTCGGGGGGTGGACCTCACCTCGGAAAGAAAATCAAGGCCGTTTCCGTCGGGGAGCATCACATCCAAAACAACCAGATCCGGCAAATGGGGGACTTTGAGTTTCTCCCTCGCGCCTTTGAGATCTTGAACCGATTCAACCTCGAAACCATGCTCGCTTAAATAGTCCTCCAGCAGCGTCCCGATCCATTTTTCATCGTCGATTACGAGGATTCTATTGGCCATAAACCATTCGCATAAAATCCTTACATCGACTTAACGAGGATGTTTCCGATGATATTGGCCGCCTCATCACCCCGATCGGCCGCGTTGGACATGTGCCGGTAAATTTCACGCACCTTGAGAATCGTCACCACGTCCCCCATTTTGAATAAATCGACGAGGGCCTCGCGGTAGCAATGCTCCACATAATTTTCGCGCTTCTTCGCGTAGGCCACTTTCTCAAGGGCCTCCTCCCCGCTATTCGGCAAAAAGGCGATAGCCTCTTCTATGGCTACGGCGGCCTCGCAAAGACCCTGCGCCATGAGCACCATGTGTTTATTGGGCTGGACTCCAAAAGCCATCATTTCTTCGACGGTGGATTTCGCGTAATCGATGAGGTCATCCACCGCCCGGGAAAGGGCGTAAATATCCTCCCGATCGATGGGAGTAATGAAAGTTTTATTGAGCTCCTCCACCACCTCCTTCCGAATGTCGTCCGCCTCCTCTTCAAGCCTGAGGACGGCCTCGCCGTGAAGGGGATTCGGGTCCTCCATATATTTGTGGAGAGCTTTTATTCCCTCCTCCGCTTTTTTGGCCTGCTTCAAGAGCATCGAGTAAAAATCGACTTTTTTCCGCTTAAAAAAATTCATTTTATCCTCACCATTCCTTCTTTCAGAACCCCGGCGGCGATTCCAGCGATCAAAGCCACGACCGGCAGCGTCACAAACCACGCCAGCACGATTTCCTCCGCGATTTCCCACCGCACCGACCGCGGGCTTTTCGCGACTCCCGCGCCCACGATGGATCCGGTGATGACCTGAGTCGTCGAGACGGGAAACCCCGCGAGCGAACAGGCGAGCACCGTTCCCGCAGAGGAGAAAAGCGCCCCAACTCCCTGATTGAGCCTGATGCGATAAAAACTCATCCCGAGCTTGCGCAGAATCCGGTAGCCTCCCACCAAAACCCCCAGCGATATCGCCAATGCTACCGCAAGTCGAACCCCCAAGGGAACAAGGATGGTTGGAGCCACGCCTTCCACGCCGCTCGCCCTCGCCAAGCCGAACGCCAATACCATCAAACTTATGACCATCTGGCCGTCATTGGAACCATGAGCGAATGAAACCAACATGCAGGCCAAAAGATGAAGTTTCTCAAACCCCCCTTTGACCTGCGGGGTGAGCCACTCGCCCAGCAATTGAAGAATCTGAGTTACCGCCAGGGAGATCACAAACCCGATAACCGGGCTGAAAATTAGAATGAGAATAATGACCGTAAAAGTGAAATTCTGGAAAAATTTCGGGCCCCAAATTCCCAAACTGCCCCCGACAAGGCCCCCGAAGATGGCGTGCTTGTTTGAAATGGGCCAGGCCCGCCACCAGCTGATGACACCCCACAAAACCGCTGCGCCTGTGGCCGTAAACAACACGATAATCAGGTCGCTGCGAGGCCCGGCCAATATAGGTCCGAACAAATCCCGGCTGATGGTAAATACAACGGCGTTTCCAAAAAAAAGGACCCCGCAAAATTCAAAGATTGAGGACAGAAAAAAGGCTGACCGCGGGCTCATCGTTTTGGTCGAGACTACTGTCGCGACAATGGTCGAGGAGTCCCGGAATCCGTTGCTGAATGCAAAAAGAAGAATCAGCCCCCCCAAAAAGAGGGGCCCATGCATAAACATGTTGTTCATACAATTCAATTTAAGCGTTTGGGGAAGTCAAATCAAGCGGAAACTTGAAATAAGCCCCCGCCCGTCATTCCCGAAAGTCTCTATCGGGAATCTATGGATTCCTGCTTTCGTCCCATCAAGGCTTTGGGACGTCCCGTCCATAATAAATTTATTGAAGCGGGACGCAGGAATGACGCCCACCCCAAATGATCTCCTGATTTGCTCCCCTTTTTTCTATTGAAATATAATTTCACTTGATGTATCATTAAATTTGATTTACAGGCCGCATAATTGGCAATTATCTTCGTATAAATAATATACCCTGAAGTTAAAATGAAAATAAAGTTCACTTATGGATAATATATCCCGGAAAGGGCATTTAGCCGGAAAATCTAGCGGCGTAGAGATTTCCCTGGCCCTTCTTAAGGCCAATGAGGGAGGGGTTATCCTTCGGCTTGAAACCCCGGAATTAGTGACGCGGAGACTCCTGGAACTGGGCCTTGCGCCAGGTGAATTCGTGAAGTTAATCAGAGGGGCGCCGCCCTTCGGGGATCCCATTGAAATTGAGCTTCTAAATTACCGGCTGGCCATCCGGAAAGATGAAGCCAAAAAGATATTCCTTCTGTTTCAACCCGCAGGGCAGTTATAAAAGTCCTTATTTTCGATGAAAAATACTATCGCCGTCAAACCTGTCATTGCCATCGCCGGAAACCCCAATTCCGGGAAGACCACTCTTTTTAACCGCCTAACGGGGTTAAGGCAGAAAGTGGCCAATTACCCCGGCATCACTGTCGAGAAAAAAACCGGAAAGTTCATCTCGGAAGAATTTGAAATCCAATTGATTGATCTTCCGGGAACTTACAGCCTGAACCCTCACTCCGAAGAGGAGAAGATTGCAGCCGGAACCCTCACCGGAACTTATCCCGGAGAAAAGCCGACGAGCGGCGTCCTCTGCGTTGTCGACAGTTCCTGTCTGGGAAGGGGCCTGGGATTGGCCCTGCAAATAGTGAAGACCCGAATCCCCGCGGCGGTATTGCTCAATATGTCGGATGAACTCAAAATACGGGGCCTTGAAATCGACTCAGGGGAACTTGCAAAGCTTTTGGGGGTGCCGGTTTTCTCGATTTCCGCTTTGACCGGTGAGGGCCTCGACAAAGTTCGGGAGTTAATCGTGGAATGGGCCAAGGCCGGGACTCCCCCGGAAATCAAAACCGGAACGGATGACAATGATTTGGCGGAAACGGAGGAACGGCGGCAAATTGTCAAAGAAATATGCCGAAAAATCATCAAGAGGTCGTCCCGGCCTCTATCCACCTCAGATAAAATCGACCGGTTCGTCATGCACCCCGTCTGGGGACCCCTGATTTTCGGGGCCGTGGTTATAGTCGTTTTTCAGGCAATTTTTGCGCTTCCCCAACCCCTGATGAATTTAATCGATTCATCTTTCACCTCCTTGAGCTTTTGGATTAAAAAATTGGTTCCAATTAAGATCGTCGGGAATTTCCTGGCCGAGGCGGTGGTGACGGGAACGGGTTCGGTGGTGGTGTTCCTGCCGCAAATTTTGACGCTGTTTTTCTTTATCGCGCTCCTTGAATACTCCGGCTACATGGCGCGGGCTTCCATGGTGATGGACAAGTTCATGAGCAAGATGGGGCTCCAGGGAAAATCGTTTCTTCCCCTCATCAGCTCCTGCGCCTGCGCCGTGCCGGGGATTATGGCCTCAAGAATCATTGAAAATAGAAGAGACCGGCTCGCCACCATCTTCATCTCGCCTTTGATGCCCTGCGGCGCGCGGCTCCCCGTCTACACTCTATTAATCGGCGCCTTTGTGCCCAACGTTCCGGTCATAAAAGGAATCCTGGGGCTGCGCTCGCTCACATTGCTGGGACTATTCCTCGCCGGGTTTCTGGCCGCCCTCATCACCGCGTGGGCCTTAAAAAGTTCGGTGCTGAAATCGGATCTCACGCCGTTCATTCTGGAAATCCCTCCCTACCGGAAACCGCCGCTGGGAGCGATTCTGATGGTGATGTGGGAGCGGACCAAAATTTTCTTAAAACGGGCGGGCGGAATAATTTTATTGGTCAGTGTGATCCTCTGGTTTTTTCTGAACTTTCCGAAAGGCTCGGGGGCCGAGCCCGTCAAGGAAAGCATTGCCGGCCGAATTGGAACGATCCTGGAGCCGGTCATAAAACCGCTCGGATTCGACTGGAAAATCGGGGTGGGGCTCCTATCGGCTCAAGCGGCGCGCGAAATGATTATCAGTTCCCTTTCCACCATCTACCGCATTGAACAGAAAAAGGGCCCGCCGGAAAAATTACAGTCGGTCCTTAGAGAAAATCTCGCGCCTCTTCAGGCGGTCTCCCTCATGGTTTTCTTCGTCTTCGCGATGCAGTGTTTTTCAACCCTGGCCATCGCGCGGCGGGAAGTGGGCCATTGGAAGGTGTCGGCAGCCATGTTTCTCTACATGAATCTGCTTGCCTACTTGAGTTCCTTGCTCGTCTTTCAGGGAGGCAGGCTTTTGGGTTTCTAGGAACCCAATACTTTTTCTTCCTCTCCCATGGAACACCCCCTCACCCGACCGCGACAGGCTCCTCCTTCAGAGATGGAAAGCGCTTTTCAATGACGGTGAACGTTCCGAAAAGAATAACGGTGAAAAGGAAATCACCGCACAAGGTGTGCTGAAAGAAAGGAATTCCGGCGATGTAACTGCGAATCAATCCGCCGAAATCCTTGGCATAAAGGGGTCCGAAACCCCAGGAAATGAAGTTGGTCCACAAAAAGAAAACCACCGACCCGCAAAGCGAGGCGCTCACGATCCTTAAAGGAGACTTTATTTCGATCATCCTCATTCCTACAAAGGTCACGAAAACATAACCCAAATACACAAACAAAAACGCGGGATAAAAGCCAAGAACGACATCGCTCAAGAAAACGGCCAGCAAAGGAACAAATACGGCCAATCTCTTATCGGCAAAATAGGCCCCGCCAAAAAGCGCTATCGCCCCCAAGGGCGAAAAATTCCAGGGATGAGGAACGAGCCGGCCGAAGGCGGCGGCGAAAATCATGAAAACCAACGAAATAAATCTGGGCTTAAGCATTTGCACAACTCCTTTTATTTTGGAGTGCCATTCTACTTCTTTCCAAATTCTATTTGCCTATCATTTGTACGACAATTTTTCGATCTCGCGGCCGGTTGTCAAACTCCGCCAAAACAATTTGCTGCCAGGTCCCCAAAAATATTTCCTTATCGGCAAACGGGATGACCAGCGACGGCCCCAACACCGACGCCCGCAAGTGACTGAATCCGTTTCCATCGTTCCAGGTTTGGTGATGAGCGTAATTCGGGCCCTGGGGAATGAGTTTCTGCCAAACTTCTTTCCAATCCTTCAGCAGTCCCGGCTCAAACTCAATGGTTGTTAACCCGGCCGTCGAACCAATAATGAAAAGATTTAAACTCCCTTCGGTCAGGCCCGACTCTCTCAGCAATTCTTGAACTTCCTCGGTCAGATCCACCAAATCGCCAGGCCCCTCGGTCTCCTTCTGGATAAACCGGGTAAAAACTTGCAATCCTTCCAATGTTTGATCTCTTTCCCCTTTCGCCATTTTCATCCCTTCTTGGGACAAGTCATGAGAACAAATCGAACCGCCAAAGTTTTTTCCCTGGTAATCTTTCCGCTCAATTTTTTACCAATGAGCTCCAACATTTGATTTCCTCCGCCTTGCCCAATCGGAATAACCAACCTTCCTCCTGGTTTTAATTGGTCTATCAAGGGGGCCGGGACATGGTCAGGGGCCGCGGTCACGATAATACCATCAAATGGGGCTTTTTCTGGCCACCCCCCATACCCGTCCCCAATTTTAATAACGACATTATCATATTGAAGGTTCCGTAAACGCCTCCCTGCCGCCTCTCCCAGTTGGGGCACGATTTCCAAAGAATATACTTCTTTCGCGATTTCCGCGAGAACGGCCGTTTGATAGCCGGATCCCGTTCCAATTTCGAGAACCTTGCTCTCTCTAGTCAGCTCCAATAATTCAGACATGAAGGCGACAATATACGGTTGGGATATGGTTTGGCCGAAACCGATGGGGAGCGGGCCGTCGTCATAAGCGTACTTTTGTTGTTCCTTATCCACAAATAGATGGCGGGGCACCTTGGCCATTGCGGAAAGAACTTGAGGGTTTTTTATTCCCCTTGCTTTAAGCTGGGTTTCAATCATCTCTTCCATGACTTTTATTATTCTAATTAATAAGGAGGTGTGGATATAACCGGAAGTTGCCAGCGAGGGGTAATTATTCGGCGGATGGTTCGGCTGCGGCGGGTTCGGTCTTTTTTTCTTCCGGGCGGGGGTTTTTGACGATGAAAACAACTCGGCGGTTTTTCTGGCGCCAGGCCACCAAATCTTCATCGGCCGCGCGAGGCAAACCGCGGAACTCGCCGTAACCGATGGCGCCAATCAATTCCGGAGGATAAACTCCCTGGCTAATAAAATATTGAACCACATTGGTCGCCCGGGCGGTGGACAACTCCCAATTGGAGGAAAATTTGGCCGTTTTGATGGGGACGTCGTCGGTGTGGCCTTCCACAATCATCTCATGCCTTTTTCCGGCCAGTTTTTGAAAAGTGGGCGCCAGCCCCTGCAGGATCGTTTTCATTTGATCGGTCAGTTCGGCCGAACCTGATTCGAAAAATACATTTGTTCCCTGCTCTTGAAGGGAGATGACCAACCCGTCCTTGGTGATTTTAACGTCCCCCGCCACATCCTCTTTTTTCATCGTTTCTTCCACAGCCTTTTTGGCTTCCTGCACGGGTTTGGAAAGCGCCGAAGAAAGGGCGTACAAAATCAGATAAAAGCAAACGAGTTCCGTCATTAGATCGGCATAATTGACCATCCAGGGCGGGGCCGGGTGACCGATTTGCGCCACCCGCGGGTCGCTGGCATCGATAACTTCCCGGGGTTTAAGCGGCATGGAAGTTACTCACCCTCTTTTCCGACGCTGGTGCGGATGAGGCTCCTTGTTGATGGATCGAGATAGGCTTTAAGATTGGATTCCATGAGGCTCGGGGCCACGCCTGTCTGCAAAAGCAGCACTCCCCGAATAATGATTTCCTTGGTAAGAAGTTCGTCCTCCGACCGGCGGCGAAGCTTTCCGGCCATCGGCAAAAATAAAAGGTACCCCGAGCCAAGGCCGAAAAAAGCGGCGGCCAAAGCCAGGGCCATCCTGCGGGGCACTTGGGTGACGTCATCCAGAGTGGTCATCATCAAAATCATTCCCAGAATCGTCCCGATAATTCCAAATGCCGGAGAGTAAGTCCCCAGGGAGTTGAAAATTTCCTGCCCCACCTTGTGTCTTTCCCGGATAAAACCGATTTCAGTTTCCATCATGTTCTGGGTGAATTCTTTGTCGGCTCCATCGATCACGAGCTGCACCCCTCTTTTCAGGAAGTCATCTCTGGTGCTTTTAACCTCCTCCTGCAGGGAAAGGAATCCTTCCGTCCGGGCTTTCTTGGCGAACTTGACGAAGGTGGCGATGATATCCTGCATGTCGATGGGAGTCGCGCTCAAAACTTTCTTCATAACTTTAATGACATTGAAAACCTGGGCCGCCGGGTAATTGACCAGAAGGGCGCAAAAGGTGCCGCCCATCACCAGGGTCAGGGCCTCTATGTTCATGAACGGCCGGAAACCCGCCATTCCTTCGGAGAGATAGATGGTGCTGACCACGGCCACGCCGCCGAGTAAAATTCCGATGAGAGTTGTTAAATCCATTTTCCGTTACCTCTTATTCGCCCAAAGTTCCTTTTTTGATTCTTCCCGCTTTTCATTTACCCGCCGGCGATAGTCGATTATTTTCTCCACAACCTCCGTCACTTTCTCCACGACCACAATGTTGTTCCCTGTCGTCAATGTGATGACGGTATCCGGGGTGCTTTCAATCTGCTCGATTAGCTCGGCGTTTAAAATAAAGGGGGTTTTGTTCAACCGGTGCAATTCAATCACGCCGCCTTGTCCTCCTCCTCCGAATCCTTTTTCTTCTTCTTGATTTCGACTATCGGAGTGTCCAAAAATTTTCCCAAAGCGGTGAAAATTCCATGTTGCCGCTGGGCATCAGATCCCGCCTCGGCGATTTTCTTTTCAAATTCCCTCTTATAGTGGACCTCCGCCTTTTGAATCAGGTCCTGGGCTTCCTTTTCCACCTGCAGGCGCGCCTCCCTGGCCCGCCGCAATTCTTCTTTCAGGTTCTCGGTTTCCCATTTAATCCGGTCGGCCTCTTTTTTATTCCCCTCATTCAACTCCTTCAGCTTCATTTCCATTTGAGTTTCTTTCTCGCGCATCTGTTCGATGAACTGGGACTCCATTTGCTGGCGAATCCGGTTTTCGACCTCCGCGGGGTCAACGGTTTGGCCCGCCTGGGCGCGCAATTTCTCCTCCATTTCTCCCCGGACCTTGGCAATTTGCGCCCCGGTTTCTTTTTTCGCGGCATCCACCTTTTCATCCGCCTCTTTTTTCACCTTTTCAATTTCGCCGCGCTGCTCCCTCGCTATTTCGCTCTTTTGGAGATTGAGCCTTTCTTCCATCTCCTGTTGCTTGAGCTGAAGGATTTTATCCAGCTTTTTCTTCGTCTCAGTTCGAATCATTTCATTCTCGCCGACGAGCCCCTCCACCTCTGTTTCCAGGGAATGGACCTTATTTTTAAATTCGGTAAGTGAAATTTCTTTATCGTTTATGAGCTGTTTGAACACCTTCTCCTTCTCCTTGAACATATCTTCGCCGCGGGTGATTTCGTGTTCCAATCCCTTAATCTCCTGGACTTTTCTTCGGGCATTTTCCAACTCCGATTCTTTCCCGGCCAGCTCTCTCTTCAGTTCGGATAGGGTTTTGGTGTCCGTTCCCTCCAGCATTCCCTTGTATTCCTCAGCGCGTTTATGCATTTGGGTAAGTTTGGCTTGCGCCGTTTCCAACTCGTTCCTGAGGCGCTCCATTTCTTTCTCTTTTTTCTCAAGGGTAGCCTGCGTCACCTCCCATGCGGTTGATTGACGCCTTAAATCCTGCTCAATCGCTTTTTTAGTTTCATCCATCTCGGCCAAGGCCTTGTTCTTCTCTTCCAGCTCCCCGACGACCCCCTTAACCCGTTCCTGGGATTCTTCCACGGTTTTCTTCATCTGCTCCATTTCCTGGCGCACCTTGTCCCTGGCCAGGTCATATTCCCTCTTGGCGTTGGAGTCATACCAATCCAAGCGGCTCTGGAGTGTTCTGATCCGCGTTTCGGTTTCGGCCTGGATCCTGGAAACTTCATTCTTGGTCTCGCCATGGGCCAAATTCAACTCCCGGCTCAGCCGTTCGACGTCGGCCTCATACTTTCCGCGCCTCTCCCCCATCTCTTTTTCCAGGGTAACCTGCGCCTGGCGCGCCGCTTCAAGCTGCTCCTGAAGAAGGGCTATTTTCCTCTGATTTGAATTGATAAGTTCTTCATCCGAGGCTCTTACTTTTTGAACCCTTTCCTCGAATTCCCTCTCCTGCCGCGAAAGTTTCAACCGCAGATCTTCGACGTCGCGTTCATTAACCTTCCGGCTTTCATCCAATTTCTGAACTTGTCCGGTCTTTTCTGTTAATTCCAGGGTTCTCGCTTCAAATTGCCGGGTTATCTCCGCCAGTTGTTTTTTCAAACCCTCGACTTCCAAATGGGATTGCTGCTTGGCCAGGTTTAAACCGGATTCATATTTGGCCAGCTCTTCTTTGAGCATTTGCTTTTCGAAGTTGACATGCTCTTTTTCCTGCTGGGTCTTCTCCCTCAACCGCTCCAATTCCCGGTCCAACTTCTCCCGTTCATTGCTTATTGATTTAACCCTGTCTTCGTAAAAGGCTTTTTCCTGCTCGTTTTTTAAAGCAAATTCCTGCTTCATGCGAACAACTTCGGCTTCCCTTTCCCGTATGCCAGTTTCCAACTGGGCCTTTTCCTGCGCCCAGCGATATTCCAAATCCTTTAGCCGGGTGGAGAAATGGCCTTCCATCTCCTGAGCCACCTGATCCCGCTGGTTCAACTGGTTCTTGAGGGTCGCCACCCAAGCTTCCCTTTCCTCGGCCAGGCGGCGCTCCATCTCGGCGAGTCTCGCTTCCGCCTTGCGCTTGGCTTCATCCAGTTCCTGTTCTCTTTTTTCGCGGCGGAGTTTATCCTGGATTTCCTTGATGGATGTCTCAACTTTGGCCGAAAGTGCTTCCTCCTCCTTGGCCCTTAAGTTTGCCATCAAAACTTTTTCCCTCTCTTCCGTTAATTTCTTCTCCAGCTCCTGCACTTTCGACTCCAGGGCTCCAGTACTGGCCTCCGCGTCCGACATTTGGGATTGAAACGCCTGGGCCGCCTGTGGAGCTTTAGGAGGAAGGGAAGGTAAGGCCGGAGACTTCAAGGGACTAGGCGGATGCGCCGCTCCTCCCGGAGTTTGGGGGGCGGAAGGGATTCCGGGAACCGGGGGCTTCATCGGAACTCCTGGCCCTTTTCCCAGAGCGGGAATCCTCGGCATTGAGACAGGGCCGCGCGGTGGAACCGGTCCTTTGGGGACCCCTTGCGGTTTTTTCCCCGCGGGGGGATGGGGCGGTTTTTGGGAAGAATCTTCCGGCGGCTTCTTATCGTTTGGTTTATCCATATCCGAGCTCATTAAATTAGGCTGCTTCCTTCTCCTTCCCTTCAGTTTTCACCAGCACACCAAGAGAATTGAGGGCTTTCTGAAAGATCTGTAAAAACAATTCCGATTCCCTCTCTTCTTCCTTCAGAAGCTTTTCCAAAAAATTCATTTGGGCTCCCATATGGGAACTCTGTTTGAAAACCTCGTCCTGAATCATCTTGATGCGATCCGTCCATTCAGGTATGAGGTTCTCACACTCTCTAATTTGTGCGATAATCCGCGTTTTTTCAAGCTCAATTTGAATTTCTTTCTGCTTTCTTTTCGCCTGCTCATGAACCTCAGCATGAAGGACCAATTCCTGGAGGTCCTCCATTCTCTTCTGCTCCCTTTTTTCGGATTCGACCATCCGATTTTGATCTATGGCATATGCGGATAGAAGAGCTTCCATTTGCTCGCTCACCACGGCCCTCTCCTTTTTAAGGGTGTCCAGGCGCTCCTGCCACATAGACCAAAGCCTGTTTTTGCGCCAATTCCAACGCTGTTCAATCAACTCCATTTCTTTTTTGGAGTTTGATTCCACCGTTTCGTATTTGGATTTCAAATCTCCCAAACGTTGGCGCAATTCATCTCTTTTGGCTTCAAGGGATCGAAAGGTCGCGCGGGCCTCTCGGTCGGTCCGCAACCTCTCGTTGTCGAACTCAGCTTCCTGAACGCTCTTTTGCATCATGAGAGTGCGAATCTGATTTTCCCAATGCCACTTCTTTTGTTCATATTCCTCTTTGAGCCTGGCAATCTCTTTTTCTCTCGAAATTTTTTCCTGTTCGAAAACCTTCTGCTCAAAATCCCTTTTCTCAGCCTCGGCGCGCAGAGTCTCCTTGAGCAGGGATTCTTCTTTTTCCAATCCCTCTTCGGCATCCTTTTTCTTTTTCTCCTGATCAATTATGAGATCTTGCATTTCCCGCTCGGCCTTTTCGGCTTTTTCCGTCAATTCCCGGACCTCGGTTTCGCAATGCTTTTGATCTTCCTCGGCCTTCTCAACGAGGGTGGCTTTATCCACTTCCAGCTGATCTTTGGCCAGGCTTAAAGCCCGTTTGGCCGACTCAAGCTCCGACTCTTTTTCCCCTTTAAGGCCGATTAAACTTTTTTCCAGACTCGACTTCTCCGCCACAAGGGATTCCAAATTCTTCCTCACCGCTTCCAAAGCGAGGGCCCATCCCTCCTCCTTTCCAGCCAACTGGTTACGCAAGGAATTTAGCTTGTCCTCAAAATCGTTCTGGCTTTTCTTAACCTCATCCTGATAGCGGAGCCGGGTGGCCTTTAGGGTTTCCTCCGCCTGGCGCCAACGATTCAGGAGCTTTTCGCGGTTGGTCAATATATGGTTTCGTTGCTGCTCGTAAACGTCAAGGAGGGCGCTTCTCTGTTTTTCGTAGGAAATTTGCTGGTGGAGCTTTTCCTCGCCAATTCGCTCCAGTTCCCGGGAAATATTTTGAGCGAACCTTTCCCGCTCTTCCTGAAGCTTCTCGATCTCGTCCTTGGAGGCGGAAGACTCCTTTTCTAATTTGTATTTTTTCTGGGCAAAATCCTTTCCGGCTTCATCAAGCTTGGCCTTGTATTCCTCTTCCCTGGCCGAAAGTTCTTCCTCTTTCTTCCTTTTCTCGGAATCGATGCGGTCGGAAAGCTGCCTGAGGCTGGATTCAGCGGCACCCAATACATCGGCCACTATTTTCTCGGAACGCCCGAGCCACCGGTTCAACCGGTCCAATTTATTTCGCAGTTCCTCGAATTCCTTCACTTGTTACCTCAATTCAACAAATCACGAAGTCGGAGTGGATAAACTCGCCCGCAATTGTTCCACCCAGGTTTTAAGCTCCTCATTTGGTTCCATTTGCAGGACCGCTTCAAATTCCCGCAAGGCGTCCTCAAATTGGCCCGACCCATAGTAAGTATTGGCCAGATTCTGGCGCGCCGCAAGGTTTGTCGGATCGAGCTGGACGGAAAGTTTGAACTGCTCAAGTGCGGTCGCGGTATCCCCCTGCTCGGCGGCCGCCACCCCCGCGTTATAGGCCTCCAACGCTTTTTCGGGGTCCTGGCCGGCGGAATTGTCCATGATGTTTTCCAGCTTCATTGAGGCCAGATCGGTTCCAATTTCTTCTCCGGATAGGGCGTTCACATTCCCCTTCTGCCGGAATGATATTTTCCCGTCCGCCTCCTGCTTCTTGATAAAGTCGACGATTATTCTCCGTTCCTCCTCAATTTGATCCGGCGTCACGGGGGGGCCGTATTCCATCTCTTCTTTTAGGAGCGTCACGGCGCCCTGGGACATGTTTTCAAAAAACTTCTGTTGAAGTTCGGGGCTCGCCTCCCGAAGCGCCTTGGCCAGGCTCTCCGTTTTGAGTTCGCGAACGACCGTTTGCATGACCATCTTGGGGAATTTGACGATATCTTCGAAGAGGAGTATCCGCTCTCTCACTTTCTCATACAAACCGGGTTTTTCGTTTTTAAGGTACTCCAGAATGTTATCCCTGGCGAACCGGTCCGAACTCTCCAAAATTCCCACCAGTTTTTCCAGACCTCCGACCACGAAATCGATCTTCTCTTTAATGTCCTGATCGATCGCCATGACCTGCTCCAGGGAAGTTTGCCGGAACATGGCCGTTTCAAGGGCGACCTTCGCCTGAAGAGAGGCGGGAAGGGCCTGCAGTACTTTCAAGGCATGCTCCGACGAAAGGTAAGATAAAACCATGGCCACAATCCAGGGCTCCTCATGGCGCAACAGGAAAACCAGTTGCTTGACATTTTCATCGTTGATGTACGAAAACGGTACAAATTTTTTCATTTGAGCTTCCTCCTCTTCCTGGGCCGCCAATTCCTCTGCGGTCAGCTGCCCTTCTTCTCCTTCCAAATTTTCGCCGTCCTGATTCCCTTCCGTGTCATTTTCCGTCTCGCTCTTGTTTTCCATTTCAACTTTCGACTTGGACTGCTCCCGCATGCCCTCGATATAGCTCCTCATGAATTCGGCGAGGGGTCCGAACAAAAATTTCAGAACCTGAAAAATAGCGAGCGCCCCTGAAATCAGGAGGAGCAGAAGCAAAATCGTTTTCAGGTTCAGGGAATCCAGGAAATTCTTGGTCACCACCTGCCGGGGATCCACGCCCTGGTCCCGCACAAACTTGGTCGGGCGGAAGAAAAGCTTCAGCACCCCTTTGTACCGTTCGAAGGTGGAGGTCAGCGTGTCCTTGGCCATGGTCACTCTTTCGGCCGGAATGGATTCGTCGTGGACCACGGTGATGTCAAAGCGCTTCAAAACCGTCTTCACGTCCACGGTTTCCTGCTGGGCGGCCTGAGTTTCCACGTTGGCGTCTTTGGGAACTTCTTCCTTGGTCACGGATTTCGGCGCGGGGACCCAGGGGAGGATGAAATTGTCGTCGGCCAAACCGTTCTTTGAATCCATTTTCCGGTTCATGGCCGCGCCCCCTTTCTTAACGCTCTCCAGGCCCAATTCAACATTGGTCAGAACGCTGGAAAGGCCGCGCCCGAATATACTGTCGCAGATGGCCTGGGACTTGGTCTCGGTATCTTCCTTCAGACGCCTTTCCTGTTCCAAGACCATCGGATCAGGCGCTGTGGCCTCCGCTCCCCAAACGAGGGAGCAAATGTTAAAGAGCAAAATTGATGCAAAAAATAAGGTGTAATTTTGATTCCGCATGCATCATGGCCTCATCCAATTAAGTATAGGGTCGAGTTCTCTTCGTTTCCATGGCTAATTTCAGATGCGTTTCTTCCACTTATTCCGCACCCAATTGCTTCAAATATTCGATGGCGGTCTTGTTGTTCGGCTCCAGCTCCAGCGCTCTCTTCCAGAGTTTAATGGCCTTTTCTTTCTCGCCCAAGAGGAAGAAGGAGGCGCCCATCCGGCCGATGGCTGTCACGTTACTGGGATCAATTCTCAAAACTTCCTCGCACTTATTGATGGCCACGTCATAGCGGCCTTCATATATGGAGGTCAGGGCGTCGTGCAGTTTTTGGTCGATCAATGTCCAGCGCGCGCCCGAAACGCTGGTCTTCGGCGGTTCAACCAGGGGCTGGCCGGCCAGACGGGCCACGCGATTGGTGAAGTTCATGAGCCGCTGGTTCGACGGATTCTTCTCATAGGCGGTCCGCAAAGAGTCATACGCGGTGGTCAAATCTCCGTTCACATAGGCGCCCACGCCCTGGCGGACCAGGCGATCCACTTCCCCGTCGCCCGTGGCGGCGGGAATTGATCCGGCGATGGCGCTCAATTTGTCGATCATCCCTTTAAGCTGTTTATTGGAAGGATCAATGGCGGCCGCCGCCTCGAGCCTCGCCACCGCCTGCGCGTAATTCCCCTGGGCGAAGGCGGCGTTCCCGCCCCGGACCAGTCTCTCAATTTCTCTTTCCCTGTCCTGGGTAGCGGTGTGCCCGAACTTCCAAGTCAACGAAAATCTCTGGGACATCCCCAGTTCGCTCATTCCAAAAGCCAAATCCATTTTAATTTTGGAAAGATTAAAACCGAATCCGGCGGTTGTTTCAGCCATGGTCCCGTTCCGATTTTCAAGTCCAAGCCGCATGGCTATTTTCTGGGTGGCCCAATATTCCGTTCCCATATTCCAACCAAAACCACCCCCCTTGCTGGAGGTAATATCGGCGGCGAGAACAACCCTGTTGCGGAGCAGCGAAAAAGCGTTGCCCACCTTCACCACCAGAGGTAACCGGTCATCGGTGTCCGGCGGGTTCTGGGTCACGGCGTTATTAATGGCAAAGGCCAGGCGGTAATTGCTGCTGACGCGGCTGAAAACCGAGGCATCAATGCTCATGAAGGATTGCTTGAAAGTGTCGACGGAATTGGTTATTTGCTTGGCTGAAATCCCCAGAGCCAATTTATTGGTGACCTGCATCCCGTAAGCGAAGGTCATGGCCTGCTGGGCCACGTTGAAACTTCCCACCTTTTCCACGGAAAGGTAGCTCGGGCTGTCCGGAGGGGATGTGGGATCGACCTTTACTTTGACTTTTTCAAAACCTCCTGAATCCAGTTTGGTCATGGCGAAACCCCAAACTCCGCCGTGGGCGGTCGGGTTGACATAACTGAGGAAAGTCAGGGAGGTTTGCTGGAAAAGAGAGGCCTGCGCATACATTAATTCCTTCTGCTGCAACTGGACCATGGCGGCGGGATTCCAATAAGTGGCCGAGGCATCATCAGAAACGGCCAAAAAGGCGCGGCCCATGCCCAGAGACCGTGCGCCGGCGCCCCATTGCAGGAAGCCGCCCGGCTCACCGGCTCCAAAGACGGGGCCATTCATAATGAAAAGGGCCGAGAACAGAAGCGCTAGGGTGAGTAACGCCGCCTGCCCCCGGCCCGGTGAATTGGCCCCCATTCGAACTTCTGGCTTGAATGAGGATGATACAAATCTGATGTTTTTGACTGGGGATTTTTCGGGGTACGAGATTTTCGGAAGGTTTAAAACGGATAAAAACTGGGAGAGCAGATCTCTACCAGTATTAAAAAAATGATGTCGTACCCATTCACCCATGAGTAAACTCATCCTCACCCAGCCAAGGCCGTCTGTCAAACGGCCCGAACCCCTCGCAGGGTTTCAAGAATCTCTTCAAAAAATAAACCGACTAAACATCGAAACTTCTCTTAGTCGGTTACCGAATTTCGATCCTGATAAATTGGAAACGCCTCTTTGTAGTCCTCGACCCTACAAATCGACATTCCCCAAACATCAGGTACGACACAACTCCTGTCATTCGGTAACCCGGCTTCCGCATCCGCCCTTTCGGCGGACGGGCCCGTGGCTTTGCCCATCAAAACACACTTCGAACATCGGTCCGAAGGAGCCTTTCTGATGGGGCTCGTCCCACTTCATTTCAGACGAGCCGTCCCCTGATCGCTCAGGGTTTGCCGCCAGGCCCTTTTTCAAGGGCCTGGCCCCAATCACCCGTCGCCTTACACAGACCGTCGGCAATTGAGTTTGTCGGACACTTTCATTCTAACAGGGGCCTATGATATTTGGGGGACTATAAGATGACAAAGAGGTGACAAAATCGGTGCCGGATATAAAGGTATTATTGAGTAATGCCTAATCGAGTCATTTTAAAGGACGCGGAAACAAACCGATGGATGCTATTTGACCATCCCCTCTGCATTCTCACCACATCCAATTTAGCCGATGTCGAAGAGATCCTTAAGGAAGTGGAAAATATGGTCAAACGGAAAAGGTGGGTGGCGGCAGGCTTTCTAGCTTATGAAGCAGCACCCGCATTTGACGAAGCACTCAAAGTATTCCGGAAATCCTCCTTTCCCCTAATTTGGTTTGGACTCTACGAAAGAGCTGGAAGCTTCAATTTCCCCAGGCACAGTTTCAAGCCGCAGTCTCCCCTGTTCTGGAAAACAACTGTCAATCAACAGGTTTACCGGGAGAATTTCCTGAGAATTAAAAACCACATTTCCGCAGGGGACTGCTATCAGGTCAACTATTCATTCCGGTTGAAATCAAAATTTTGTGGTGACCCCTGGGAGTCATTTACCAATCTCGTTGCGATGCAACCCTCCCCCTACTCCGCCTTCCTTGAGACCGATACACTGGCCATTATCTCCGCGTCGCCGGAGCTCTTTTTCTCCCATAAAGATAACGAACTCATCTCTAAACCTATGAAAGGGACTTCCGGAAGAGGCCTGAATCCGGGAGAGGATCGACTCCGCGCCCAGGCGCTCCGAACATCCGCAAAGGAGAGGGCGGAAAATTTGATGATCGTAGACATGATGAGAAACGATTTCGGGCGCGTGGCCGAAACGGGAAGTATCCATGTGCCTCGCCTCTTCTCGACGGAAAAACATCCGACCCTCTGGCAAATGACTTCCACGGTCAAGGCCCGTTCCAAGGCCAGCCTTTTTTCAATAATGAAAGCCTTATTTCCCGCCGCCTCTGTGACTGGCGCGCCGAAGCCCCGCGTGATGCAAATAATTTCAAAAATCGAAACTACGCCCCGCAGGATTTACACCGGCTCAATTGGATTTTTCCTCCCCAACCGTAGGGCCCAATTTAACGTGGCCATTCGAACCATTTTCGTGGACAAAATCCGCCGACAGGCCGAATATGGAGTGGGCAGCGGAATAGTCTGGGATTCAGATCCGGAAAGAGAATATGAAGAGTGCCTGACCAAAGCGAAAATTTTAGTTGATAATGCCGATCTTGCGGATAACGACGGTTGACCCTTTGGTGCCAATCACTTCGATCCGCATAATATAGCCTCCGGCGGAGACTTTTTTGCCGCCCCCATCGGTTCCATCCCATTTGAAGACATTGGGTCCGGCCTTCCCGCCATTTTGACCAGGACTAAAATCCCACTGCCGGATCAAATATCCCAAAAGATCGAACAAAGTAATTTTCACCGTCGAATCTTCATTCAAAATATAAGCGACATTGGTCGGCTCCTTGCGGGTGTCGACAGGGTTAGGATAATTCGTCACCTTGGTGATGGGCTCCGAGGGGAATCCGGTGCTGGCCGCCTCGGAAGCCGGAGACCAGTCGCTGGCGCCCCCGGCCTGGTTGAGGGCCCGGACTCTGTACTGGTAGAAATGACCGGCGTCTTTTGGCAGGTTGGACGGGTTGTCCGAATTTCCGACGAGGAATGAGAGCTGGGAAGCGGGAACCATCCGGATCGACTTCCAAACGGGATCAGCGTCCCGGCGCTCCTGGATTTCATAGGCCCTCACCCCTGATTCCAGGTCGCCCGAAGCGGACCATTTGATGGAGTAGATCCCCGTGTCCGATGGCTTGCCGCCCGCCAATTCCTGGTCGGACACCGGTTTACCCGGAATAATCGGCGGAGAAACGTCGACTCTGTAGAGCTTGATGGCACTTTGAGCGCCAAAAACGTTCCCGGCAGTGATGGCCCGCGCTCTCACAATATAACCTTCATTGGATACCCTTTCATTCAAGAGATGTTCCTGCCGCGGAGTGCCAAAGGTCTCACCCCGTTTATTGACGGTAAAGGTATTCGCCACCCGGACGGAATATCCCATGATTTCGCTGCCCACCTGGATCTGGCCGTTTTCCTGGATAAAGCCCTCTCCATTTTGAACATACAGGTCAAACGGGGGATTTTTGTCAATCGGGACGCTCGCCGCTAGCTTCGTCACCTGAGCCGCCAGGAGCGTCAGGTTCGTCAATTCGTATTGATTTTCTTTGTTAGTTGAGAACCAGCCTTCGGGAACTTGCGAATCGGTGACGTTATTGGAAAGGTTATTAACGCCCAAACCGACCTGATAATCCACCAAGGTCGGATTATTAACACGGGCCCATTTGGTGTAAATCTTTGATGTTTCCTTCGTCCATTTTTCCGGGATATACCCGAAATCGGGGTACCCGTCTTTGCTCAAATCTATTTCCGGAACGGTGTCTCCGTTCAAATCGGGAATCACGTCATCCGGTTTTCCGTCTCCGTTGAAGTCAACATCCAACGTGCCATCGCGGGTCATATCCACTTCGATCAAGCCGTCACCGTCAAGATCGATGCCCGGCAACCCTGTGGCCAAATCGTAAATTACGTCGTTCTTGCCGTCCCCGTCAACGTCAACAAAGGGCACCCCCGAGGAATCATATTGCCTCGGCCGCGGTGTTCCTCCATCGTCCAGCGAAGGATAGCCATCTCCAAAAGGATCGGCCCAAATTTTGGGAAGAATCGACACCGGGGAAACAATGGTGGCATTTTCATCGAGGATATAAGTTTGGTGGCTGGCCAAAGACGTGTAATCAATTTTCGGGTCGGCCCCGGCGGTGGCCGGGACAAACTTGAAATCGCCGAAACTCTTGGCCTTCAGCCCGAACTGGTGGCCGCGCACCGATTTCCCCGTCACCGAAACGTTCCCCACGTTGACAGTGACGAAATAATGGGAGACGTCCGTTCCGACAACCGTTCCCGACGATCCGTTGATCTTAATGTGCGCAACTCCGTTCGCAAAATCGGTGGTCGCCGCATGCAATATTGTCCCGATGAGTTCATCGGAACTGGGTTCGAAAATGGTGTTCCCGTTGTCTTTCCAAATGTTAATCGCCGCCACATCTCCCTGTCCATCCGCCGTTTCCTCAACGGTTCCGGTCTGATACAAATCCAATTCCTTGAGAGTCACAAAATTCCGGTCCGTACTCATGGTGAACATCAGGATTGGGACGCCGGTACTCAACTGGGGTATTTGCGCGGGCGACATGGACTGCCCGGCAATTTTCACCCGGATGGCGTTAATCGGAATGAGGGAGGTTTCCCAAGGATAAGCATGCTGGGTGGCGCCGAAAGTGAGAACCTTAACAAATGGGGAGACTTCGTTTGGTTGGGACACGGTAACCCAGGATTTGTCGCCAATTTTTGCGCCCACCGAAGCTCCGGCCTCGGCACCTTCCCCGATATCGTAAGAAAGGAAGAAGCTTTGAGGCGTGGGAGAAAGGAGCACGGGATCCGTCAAAGGAATGGTTTTAACGCGATCGTTATTATCGGCTAAATTGAACTGCACAGTTGGCGAACAAAGGAGCAGGTCGCTGGCGTCCAGCATATCGTTGAAGTTCACGTCTTTCCAAATCTTGACATACTTGACATCGGAATTGTGGCCATAAGGAAAGCTCGGATCACCCGAAGCCCCGGTTCTTTCCACCCGGAATGAACTCCAAAACGCCTGAGAAATATCAGTTGTCAAAGTAAACCGGAGAATGGGGACTTGAGGGGCCGCCTGATAGGTCCCCCCCGTGTTAGCCAAAGATTTGGCCACATCGTCGACGGAAAGAGTGACGTGGTCCACCGCCTCCAAAATGGCGCCCCGGGAAGTATTCACCGGCGCGACATTGGAGAACGAAACCAGATCCGGGAAGCCGATGGTAAAGTAATTCGTCGCGGCAATCCGGGCCCCGACATTGACCCCCACTTGGGCAAACGCGCTTATATCATAGGTCAGGAAATAATTCTGCCCGCCGTTATTTACTTCGTCAGTGGTAATTATTTGCGGCTTCAGCTGAAGTTCGGTTTCCATATCAGAAAACACTTCGGTACCAAGCGACAAGAGATTAACGTACTGGCCTTCGGCCGTTTTAGAAGTCTCCTCCACTCCAAAGATAGTGTCGTTATTGACGTCCTTGAATATCTTTACCAAGGAGATATCCCCGCTGACGGCGCCGGAATCGCTGATTAGATCAACCTTTAATTTGTCCCACACCGCCGTGTTGGCATTGGTCTTCAAATTGATTCTCGCGATGGGAACGTCCTTTTGGGCCTGGTACATTTCCGGAGGCGTCAGATCCTCGATAAACACCTGCAGGGTGTCCACCGTCGGGCGAATCACGTGGGCGGGTGTGGTGATGGGCAAGGTGTCGGTGGAAACGCTGTGAATCCCGTCCGTGGGAGTTAAGGCGCCGACGACGAAACTGGCATCAGATTGGATCCTCAGCCCCAACAAATCATCATAAAGGGCGGTGGGGTCCACATCCACCGTGACCCAATACGTCGTGGGGACGGCGGTTATCAAGGCGTAGCCGGGGCTGTTGTAATTGGGATCATTCAGGGGAATCGTGGCCGACCCGGCGGGATCGGTCCCCGTCCCCAGCGCTTTTTCTCCAATTAAAATTTCCGTCCCGATGGGAATGTCGCCGGTCGCGGGGTTTCGATCCAGTGAGCCGTTTCCATTGTCCTTCCACACCCGGATGCGGGTGACATCTTTGTCGCTCCCCTTGATCGATCCCGGAGGCAAATATCTGTTCACCTTCAAACCGAACCAGCGGACATTAAAGCCGTTGCACGACATGATAAGTTTAAGGAATCCATTATTGAGGTCCCCTTGCGTGTAATAAGTTCCCACCCTGTCTCCTCCGGCGTGCGTTTGGGGAACCGTTCCCAGAACTCCGCGTTGAACGCTTTGCAGGCAACAAGGACTCTTGTTTCCATAATAAACCACTTCCGATCCCAGCACCGCATACCCTGAAGTGGGCAACATGGCCGTGCCTTCCCTAATCGGGATTGTGGATTCCCCCACATCCAGGAAGACATCCAACGTAGGGGAAGGATTGGACCCGATGAAATTACTCATCATCAGAGTCGGTTGAACAGATACGATCCGTTTGGAGGGAACAATAGTCCGGAGACGGCAGGTGTAGGGAAGACCTGTTTGAAGCACCGAGTCTTCGTTGGTATGGGTGGGAATCATTGAGAAGTCCGAGGGCCCTTCTATCCAAACTGCGAAGGTCGTTTCAGGATTGGCCAGGGATTCTATATCCAGAGTTATGAAATACCGGCTGGATATATTTTGTTTTGAACTCCGGTTGGAGGTCACAAGTAATTGGGAATTTTTCGAGAAGGAAAGTGAAACCTTTTTAGGATCGTTATTGTTGCCAAAAGTGCCGGTGGCGACCAGCAAATCGGTGGCCGGGGAGAAAATTCCATTGTTATCCTGGTCATACCATAATTTCACCAATTTAATGTCGGAGGGCGCCGCCGTTCCAGTGGCGTGAACCACCAGCCCGGACCAAAACGCTTCGGATTGATTGGTATTCAGGAATAAGGTCATAACGGGCAAATTCTGCTCGCTCTGGCCCAGCCGTGCACCCGCCACAGCCTCGGTGGCCACTACGGTAATCTTGTCCCCATACTCATTGATGTCATTAATTTCAGCGTTGAAGCTGGGGATGAAATCAACTGAATCGGGTGAAAGGACCGTAATATAAGAAGTTGAGGGAATATTTAACCCCAAGGCGGTTTGAATGCCGGCCAGGCGGCCGGGGGTCGCCAGAGGATCGATATCGTAGGCGATAAAGTAAGATTTATTTCGGCCGAGCCCCAAAACTGTATCTCCGGTAAAGTGGGCCACAGGTGCAGCCCTGGTGATTCCGAGCACACTGGTTGAGGTTTTGACGTTGTAGTGGATCCCGGCCTCGGTGCCAATTTGAATGGTGCCCCCGGGCGTCAACTCCGAGGTGTCCTTAAGCATAATAAAGGCGGGATTGGTGCTCAGGCCCAGATCCGCAGTTAATGTCGTCTGCGGCCGGTAGGATTTGTCCTTGGTAATTTCCTCTCCGTTGTAGGGGCCCAGGATGGTCAGATACGCCTGGCCGTCAACGGCCGCCCCCAATCCATGGGCGACCGGTGTGGATTTTTCCACTCCGCGTATCACCCCGTCAAATTCATTATAGGTGGTATCAACACTCGTGTAGGTGACCACTTCCCTGGAAACAGTATTGTCTTCAAGGACCAAACGCCCGGGGGCCGGAGGGAAACCTTCAACGGAATCAACAGCAATATTTGTGGCGGCCATTGATATGGGAATGCGAATCTTCGACCGGCTGAAAACAGTTGCTTTGATGTCCGGCGACACGCACTTATCGATTGAGGGATTTAAATTTCCGTCGCCATCATAGTCATAAAAGACCCGAATGTTGGATATGTCTTCCGGTTTATTCACCTGGTTGGCGTTTTTCCGGTCAATTCTAATCCCCTGCAAAATAACCGTGTGATCGTTGGAATGCATATCCAGCCTGACGACGGGGACTTTGATATCTCCTTGGGTCGCGGCTCCCGGGGCGACAGGGATCGGATCGATGATTAGCTTATCATTGGTCGGCACAATCGTCGGAGTTTGGGATTTTACCGGGAAGGATTGCGTGTTCGGGTCCTGGAGATAATCAACCATCACACCGTCACCGGGGGTAATATCCGTGCGGGCTCCAATTCTGACCCCAATGGTCGTCCCGATGGTGGCTGAATTGGCCATTCCAAATACAACGAAGAAGTATTTTGTTGTCCCATCCAGAGCTTCGGCAGGATTAATATTCAGGATTGCTTCATTTGTGGCAAATTTGGTCAGGGTGGATAAGATTTGCTGGTCCGCCCCCGGCTGGAACGCCCCGTCTCCATTTTTTCCGGTCGTACCGTCCAAATACAAGCTGACGTTATCAACATCCAAGTCAGAGGAACCCGACCCGATTCTTGTCACTTTTATTTTGTTGAGACTCCCTTTAAACTCCCTGGTCCAGAAACCCAATTTGAGGAATCCCACGGCCAGGTTGCCCTGCGGAACCGTGTTATAAATATGGTCGTCATAATAGGCCGCCACGTCGTCCACTTTTAGCATGATTGGCGCAGGCGTTTTGATGACGCTGGAAAGGTATGACTTCATGGGGAAGTTATTTTCAGCGATCCTGGCCGTGGATTCAGCGGGAGGAATCCCAAAATCGCTTGAATCTCTAACCATCAATCCCAGGAACCGCCCTTCTTCGGCCCTGGTGCTAATTCTAACGGTCACGAAATATTGCTGGTAGGTGGTCGTTATCGTCTGGGAAGACTGGGTGAAACTCAAATCGCAAACATCGTCGCCCCCCACGTTCTGGAAGGTGCCCGAGGCCACCGGCACCCCCGCCATTAACGAATTCCCGTCGACCGTGATGTCAAACACGCCGTCTTTTGAACCCCTGTCCCGCCAAAGAGCAACCTCTCCGATTTGATCATTGGCCAAATCTCCCAACTTTCTGACTTTCAACGATTTCCAAATTGAATACGTGTTGACGCCGGCCGGCTGAACCTCAAGACGCAGCCTCAACATGGCAACGGGGTTGGGCCGATCGATGGTGGTTCCATCTCCCTGCGCCAGGTAATAGGGGACGAGAATGGCATTCTTAAAGTTGGAACGTGCCGGCCCCGACGGCTCGGGGGCCATATCAGTCGGTGTGCCCACCAACCCTGTCGTCACCACGTCTCCGTCGGAGGGATTAAGTCCCGTCCGCCCATTTATGGAGAGGTTGACGGTATCGGTCGCCGACAACATGAGGGTTTCCTGAATGATATCGCTGATGGTGAACGACATCCCGGCCGTTTGAACGAAAGTCAAAGTGGCGATGCCCACGCCGTCGCCGGAAAGTGTAACGGTTTTGGTGCTGCCCGAATGGCTGATCCTGACCGCCCCGTTGTAGGTCAGGCCGTTATTTTCTCCGATGGAGGCTCCCCCGTCGGCCAGGTTATTGTATTGGTCCCTGATCTTGATGTTGATCAACCCTTCATTTCTCACGCTCAAGGGTGTGCTCATATTATAAGAGTGATGCAGAGATAAATGATCGGCCACATTTGGAGTTATCACGATCTGCTGAGTGGCGGGGTTTAAGAGATGAGCTTCATGAACTGCCGTAATATTATGGTACCCCACGACCTGGTCCCGGTAGAAGAAATCCCGGCTGGAAATTCCCGGCTTAAATGTCAGAGGCAAGGCGTTGGAGCCGTAAATCGAACTGAAGGAATAGGGATCATCCGGAGTTATGCTCGCCATGCCGAGATTGGAATCGGAAAAGACGTCAATTGTTTCCGTGCTCAAAACGGGAGCGATATTGTCGAAAATATCCCTGGTTTCCATGCGGATGTAAGCGGAGGACACGCCCACGGCATAGGTGACGGTGGTGCCGGCGATTAATTTTCTAATCGGGTTATCAAACACCAAACGCGTCGGAGGAGCCGCGGCAACAGTGTAGGTTTGAATCGCTATTCCCCATCCGCGATGACCAGAAGCCTCCTGGATTTGCATGGTGTGGACTCCCGCCAAAGTATCGCGGAGATAATAAGGGGTCGTATGCTGGGCCAAAGCCAGATATCCCAACCCGTCTCCCTCGGTGAATGTTTTGGTTGAAGGAGAGGAATAGGCATAATGCCCCAGGGAATCGGAATGGATACTAAATTGAATTCCCTGGCCCGTGTCGTCTTCGGATCCCGTAATGACGGGAGTCGGATTGGAGTACTTATCCTGGAGCTGGAAGGACTGGGCAGTGGAGGTCGCCCCGGCAATGATTTGGACAGGAGTTGAAATAATCACGACTTTGTTTTCCACTCCCCAAGTCGGCATTATGGTCGGGTAGTGTTCGAGCGTGTGCCAACTCCTGGTGGTGGCTTTGGCGCCGATGATCGGGCGGCTGCTGGCCAAAATTCCATAAGACTCGCTGGAACGGGTGTCGAAGTAATAAACACAAACCCTGAAGGTCCCCGACGAAAACACCATCCCGGAAGTCGTGTTGTCCGTCAGCCACGGCAGGACCGTCACAGCGGAACTCAAGGTGAATCCATAAGCGTCACTGGTCGGAGAAGCCATGCGGGTGCTTTCAAAAACGCAGGGGATATCCTCCGTTGAAACGGTGGGGTTGGAGAACTTATCCCATAATTCATAATTGAATGTTTTTATCTGCCCCTGATAAGTTAACTTGCCCGCTTCAAGTGTTTGTCTCGTATTATCAAATCCGATCGACGAGGTCAGGTCCGGGTTGACCAGTAATTCGGTGGAGGCCGCGGAGAGGGGCGGCCCCTCCATTCTGATCTGCCAAGTCCCCAGCCGACTATGTTCCCCCGACGGAATGGAGGACATCTCATCGTAGAAGGAGAATTTCTTCTGGGTTTCGCCGATTTCAAATGTCATTGAATTGGTGTGCATGCTCTGATTGGTCGGCTCGGTGAAGTAATAGTTTTTGCCGTCGTCGGTGTGAATTTTGCTTTGCCCCGTCCCCAGGAGCAGGTTGACGGGGGATTGAGCTTCATTGGTGGGGTTGCCGAAGTCGTCCCGGCGTTCCACCGTAAATTGGTTAGCGTTGAACTCTCCCGCGACCATGCTCGTGGGCGGATTAATATATACCAGCTTGGAAGGCGTGCCTCCTTTGGTCACCAGGGGAAGGGTTTCCCCGATGATGGAGCCGCTCGAGAACCTGACCTGGGCCACATCCACCGCCTTTGTTGACACAAAGTAATAAAAGCCCGGCGAGAAACCGATGACGCCACTGGCATCTGTCTGGCTCGAGGTGACTGTGTAATATGACGTACCCTCTTTATACTTGACCGTGCCGGTTGCGCCAACGACATTGAACACGGTGAAGGATACTCCAAAGCCGGGGGTGCTGATGTAATTGTTAAATTGGTCGGCGAGCTGGGCGGTTATTTTTATATTCCCGGGGTTCGAAAGGTTGCCAGCCGGAACCGCAACTTTGTCATCCAAAACTCCGTCAGCCATATCCGCCGGAGATTGGACGATAAATCTGAACGGATCGCTTGGGGTGACATCGATGTTGGGTTGCCCTGTATTAATTCCGGAATTCCCCATTACATAAGCCCGCACCCATTCGTGGGTCGCTTTATAAAGGGTGAAGTTCCCCTCCGGATTTCCACTGAACATTTTTTCACCCGCGTCCGATGTTTTGAAAATGTAATTGGGCGGCAGGCTCGGAGTTTGAATGACGTCAGTCACCGGCAGCGCCTCAAAAACAATTGTTCCGGTGAACAAATTGGGGCCGGTGGATACCCAGTTGTCGAAGGGATCGCGCACCCTGACGCCGGCGTTGAAAGGCTTACCCGCTTCGGCGGTGGTGGGCAAATTATAAAACTCAAGTCTTGAAATGGCCGCCGGCCAAACGCGGATCCCCGAGGACTGGCCGCTTTTAATGGACTCTGTCCCGGAAGGCGTCGACGCGGAAGTGGAAGCTGTCACAATTAAATTATCAGTGGCAGTCTTGGCGGTCAAAGTAAATCCTTTCTCACCGTTTTCCAGATCGCGGGGATTGACGGCTACCACGGATATGGGATCGTTCGTTTGCAGCAAGACATTGGGCATTGTCCCTAACACGATTGAATTGAATTGTTCATCGGTCAGCCTCACCGTCACGCTGAAAGGATCGCCCGCGGTACGATTGGTGGGATTCCCGGATTTTCCGGCTGTGGAACCCTCCACCTGGAACTCTCCCGGCACCAGAACGAGGAGGCGGCTGGCGCTCGACGGATCAACGGTGAAGAATCCCGCCGCAGGCGAGGTGGACGATTTGAAGGTCTTTTCCGGATGGTCCAAGCGGGTATCGGAAGCCCACATCCAATGATTGGATCCCTTGGTTCTTAAACAAATGGTAAACAGATCGGAATAAGCGGGCGACGTTATTTCAGCGGTGGTTGGATGAACATCATAAAGATCCGATGACTCCACCTGAATCTTTTCCTTGAGGTGGTTCGGCTGGGGATTGAAATAGTCGTCGGTAATTTGAACGGTGACCGTGAAAGAAGCCCCCGCCACGCGATTGTCGGGATTCCCTGATTTTCCGGGAGCGTTGGTAGATGGAGAGCCGGAACCGGGCAAGGGCGTCTCCCCCGGCATTAACAGGAGCAATTTCGTCGCGGTGCTGGGGGTGACCGTCAAAACAGACGACACGGAGCGAGTCCAGGGCATTCCATGGGCCAACGTTTTGTCAGTGGCGGCAACGGTATGAGTTCCCGCTTTGACCAGGGTCATATCGAACACAGCCAGCCCGGAGGGTTCCTGGATGTCCAAGGTGGAATGGTCCACCGTATAATAGGGATCCGTCGGATTGATTTCCGGTTCAACGTTAATCTGCACTTTCGCCGCATTGGTCCCCGCCACTTTGGGCGGAACTGTCACAATATTGAAGAATTCATCCGTCGTATAAACTCTCACGCTGAAATCGACCCCCGCCGTGCTCACATATACGCTGCCGGCTTTCCCCGATAAGGTCCCGGGCGCCACATGCTCACCCGGAAGAAGAGTGAGCAGCTTGCTTGGCGGACCGGAATCCACGGGGATGTTGGTTGAGGTGATGGTTTGGAATTTGCTGGGGAATGGCGAGGGATTCGCATCCAAATCCGTGACGGTGAGGGTCCAACCGGTGCTAGAAATGGTCACCAGCGGGAAGTTGACCGTCGCCGTTCCATTGGGCACATTGAAAGTAACGGGATTTTTGGAATATCCGGGCCAGGTTTCGGTGGATTGATAAAAGGGATCGGAGGTGGTCATTTGAAGGGAACTGGTGGCATAGGCCAAATTCCAATAGGCATCCGTCAGACGGACCTGGACGGGTATCCCCACTCCCGCCTGGGCTGTGGTTGGGGTTCCCAATACTCCCCTCTCGGAAAGGTTGTAATTGCCAGGCTGGGGCGTTTCGCCCGGAAGTATGATTTGAATTTTGGATGCGGTGGAATGGGCGACAAACATTGGAGCTGAATTCGCCGGAGCAAGATTCGGAGGCAAAGCGTCGTGATCTTCAACCGTCACGATGGTTGAAGGCTTGGCTTTTCTCAAATTCAAATTGATGGTGGTTTCCCCGCCGGCAATTGAAACGCCGGCGCTTCCGGGAACCGGGTAATCGGTATCATATGGATCATCGCTAACCAGGCTTACTGGATTTTGGGCTGTTGACACCTTGTTGTAATAGGCGTCAACAATAATAATCCTGACTGGGATGTCTGTTCCGACGGTTTGAGCCGAAGGAGAATTTAACTTGCCGAAAGGCATCGAAATTTTCCCAGGGACGTAGGTTTCACCCGGCAGCACAATCAGGAATCCGGCAGGCTGGTTCGGCTTGACATAAACACCCGTCGAAGTGTCATTGTCATATTTGTTGTCGTACTTGTCGTCTGACGCGGTCAACGTCCAAGTGGAACTTGTGTTGAATTTAACCCCGAAGGTCGCCAACCCCGTTTCGGTATCCAGGGACTGGACCCTCCCCCCGACATAGGTCATTGAACTATCGTTGGGATCAGTGGAAGTCATCTCGACTGTGGCCGCGACATTGGTCACCAGGTTATAGAAAGCATCGGTCAAACGGACTTGGACGTCGTACTCCACGCCGGCCGTGGCGTTAAAGGGCAAATTCATTTTTCCGTCCGCGCCGTTCGCCGTTGAGCCGGGGACCGCAACTTCATTTGGAAGCAATAGCTGCAATTTCGCGGGGGGCCCGGCGACAACCGGAATGCGCGAAGTCGTGTAGGGAAGAAGGCTGCCGCTCACGGTGGAAACTGTGACCGTCCAGCCGGGATCGGCCGGATTTGTGATCTGATTCTTTTCCGTTTGCAGATAAATGTTGAAAACGGTCGTTCCACCAGAAAGAGGCTGGATTGCCGGGGTCGGCGCAAAAGGATCCTGAGTGGACAATTGAATTTGGGCATTGGGAGTGACCAGGTTGTAATAATCATCCACAGCGCGAACCGTGACCGGGAAAATAAGGCCGGCGGGGAATCCCGTCTGGCCGTTCCCGGAATTATTGTCATAATCAGGTTGACCGATCTTGCCTCCGGCCCCGTTATAGGGCGGCATTCCCGGAACGGCTGTTTCACCAATTACAAGAGCCTGCAGTCTCGAGGGGCTATTCGCGGTAATTGTAAAAGTAGCCGATACAGCCGTCGGGTTGGTCAGATTCTTCCCGCTCGTCCGTTGAACTGTGAAGGAGGCGGCGGCGGTGGCGGTGTAATTGATGAAATCAAAAGTCGTTGTGCCATTGGTCAGGGCCGCCGATAGAGTAGAGGCATACATGTCGGTATTGCTGTAAATTATCACTGAGATTCCGGTGGAAACCACGTTCCAAAAATCGTCAACCACGTTAACCACAACCTTGCTGGACACACCCGCCTTCCAGTTGGAGGGGTTGCTGATTTTCCCTAGAACCGTTCCCGGTTGAGGAGTTTCACCCGGCAATAAAACCTGCAATTTCGTGGCCGTGCTCGGGACGGTCGGAATCCAGGTGGAGGTGAAGGCCGTGAAGGCGGCCGGTCCATCGTCAACGGTCATCTGCCATCCGGTGGTGGTGGAAGTTTTCAGCGTCCAGGAAACCGTCGTGGCGCCATTGGTGAGGCTCACGTTCAAAGGATCGGGACTGTCATTTTGATCAGTCGAAGTCAGTTGCATGTTGTCGGGCTGAGCGGAGGTCTTGTTCCAGTAGCCATCCACCGCGCGGACCCGCACATTCAACGGGACCCCGGTGAAAAAGGGACTAATTCCGTTGCCATTATTGCCGTCGATGTCGGGCTTTCCCTGAATCCCCCGCGCCCCATTCAAATACGATCCGGGGACGGCGGTTTCACCGGGCAACAACAATTGGAATCTTACCGTGGACGCCGGAACAGGATGGATGACTCCCGAATAGCCGCTCGTCAGCCCCGGAGCTGTCGCAATAATTACGGTGCTCTTACTTTCCGCGGTAACAAGGAACACGCCAAAGTCGGTCGCCCCTGAAGTCAGATTTTTCGAAGCGGGGCGGGTGGGTTCACTGAATGGATCGTCCTGGGAAGAATCAGCGTTCCCAATGAATGTTAACGCCACAAGCGGTTCGGTTGAAGGAACAATATTGAAGTGGGAGTCCACGGCTCTCACCGTAACGGTGAATGTGCTTCCCGCCGTCAGGTTCGCATCGGGAACGTCATCCGATTTTCCGATGGGATTCCCTTCCTCGCTTGCCTCGCCCGGCGCCAGAACCAATAGCCGCTCCGGCGACCCCGCTTGAACGGGAACCCAGGTGGACTTCCCCATCGCAAAATTGTCGCCCGTCGTTGTTGCAACGGTAATCTGCCATCCGGGTGTTGTGTTGCGGGTGACCAGAACCACGCCGGGAATGGAGACTTGGCCGGTCGGACTTCCGGTGGGGTAGGGCCCCATGGTGTGAATCGAGTCGTAGGGATCGGTCGCATTTAATTTTACCGTCGTATTCTCAGAATTCGATTGATTGAAAAACGGGTCGACCACCCTCACCACCACTTGGAAATCACCCCCGGCCGTAAACGGAACTCCGCCGTTCGGCTGGCCGGACTTTCCTCCATTTTCACCGTTGTCATAGGGAGGTTTCCCTTGCTCCGGGGATTCTCCGGGGAGCAGAACCTGCAGCTTGGTCGCGGTCCCCGGATTCACCGTGACATTATCCGAATTGAAACTCATGATGGGCGGCGATAAATGAGCGGGGGTCGTGGAAGCCAGGATCTTCCAAGGGCCCGGAGCCGTATGGAATTGGACGATATAACTGGTCGTCCCGTTATAAAGGTTCCTTGTCGAAGGATGGGTGTCATAAGGATCGGTCGTCTCAATTTGAACGGCGGGCGTGTAAGTGTTATCAGTATTCAGGTTGTAAAACCTGTCGGTCAAGTTGACGGTGACGGTGTAGTCTTCGCCGGCTTTAACCGCCGAAGGGCTCCCGCTTTTACCCCGGGCGTTCCCGGCAATTGAACCCGGGACGGCCGTCTCACCCGGCAGCACCACCTGCAGCCGGTCGGTTGTCGTGGCAATGACCACAATGGGTGCGGAATTCGCCGGTGCCACATTGAGCGGGGTTCCCGGCACCGTGGTGGCATGAACCACCCACCCGGGTGAGGTATTGGCCCGCTGGAACGACATGGAAATATTGGCCGTCCCCAAAGTTCCCAAAGTGATCTGACCGGGATCGATATTGAAGAAGGAATAGGGATTGGCTGTTTTTAGAGTGACCGCAGGTTGGGAGCCCTGCGAGGGGACCTTGTTATAATTATCATCAACCACATTGATGGTGACGGAGATGGTGCTCCCGACCGTAATTTGATCCGGCGATCCCGTCCGGCCGGAAGTCGAACCCGGCACCGCGGTCTCTCCCGGCAACAAAACCTGAAGCATGGTCGCGGTGCTTGGATTGACCGGAATGGCACTGGAGGTGCTGCGCGATAACCCCACTCCATCGACATATAATTCCTGTGGGCTGTAGGCTTCCGTGGAAATCTTCAAGGTGATGGGAACGACCGTGGCGTTTTGGCCGGAGGAGAGGTTGAACGACTGGCTCTGCGGAGAACCGAAGGGATCCCGCATTGAAACCGTGACGGTGCCGTCCGTTGAAACGGCGTTGTAGAATTGGTCCACCGCCCGGACAGACCCTGTCGCGAGATTGAATTGCACCCCCGCCCGCTGAGTTGCCGGAAACCCGATCTTTCCCGCCGATGACCCAGGCACCGCTGTTTCTCCCGGAACTAAAATTTGGAGCATCGTCATGGGCCCCGCGCCCACTTTAACATTGGACGAAGTTTGGTTGTTGTACCCAAGGCCGCTGGCCACAGCCGTCGCCGTGAAAACCCAACCCGGGGAGACGTTGGAGGTTTTCAATTGGGGATTCGCGATCCCGACTCCATTGTTTATTACCAAGGCCGGCACCAACGGGTTGGCGACAAACGGATCGTCCGCTTTCAATTGAGCAGTGGGGCTGCCCGCGGTTGAAGCTTCCACCAGGTTGAAGTACTTGTCAACCACTCTCACCGTCACCTGAATGGACTGGCCGGCGTAGAAATTATCAATGGGCCCGGTTCCGGTGTTCCCGTCGGGCTGACCCGTCTTTCCTCCATTCGGCCAAACTCCGCTTCCGGGCACGGCAGTTTCACCTTGAATTAAAACCTGCAGGTTGCGAATAATTTCGTCATCATCCACCGTCGAGGCGACCGATTGAGAGATGTAACCGGCGCAAGTAACGGTGGAAGAAGTGACATTCGGAGACGTCGTTTCATTCGAATCCGACGTCCTTTCAGTCACGAAAGTGTGCGTGAAAATGGATGTCCCGTTGGTGAGAGGAACGCTCCGCGGATCGGGCGCGTCAAACTGATCGTCGGTGGTAAAGGTCGCGGTGCTGCCCAAATTGAGGATGTTCCCCCAGCTGTCCGTGGCATTGATCTCGATTGTCACGGGACGTCCGTCAATAAAGTGACCGTCAGAGGCGGGACCCGCCAGTGCTCCCGATTTTCCGGCCACCGTTCCCGGCGCCTTGACTTCCCCGGGGAACAACATCCTTAATTTCTTCGTGCCGACGGAATCCGGGAAGACCAAAAAGTCGGGAGTTTGGTAATCCTGACTCCCCAGTTCCTCCACATGCGCCGTTAGGTGATGGGGCGTTCCCGTTGAGACAACTGCTTTGTAAAGGGTGACAACGTATCCCGTGGCGCCATTGACGAGGGTTAACGTCCCCACGCCCTTCGGATTCACATCCGTCGGAGCGGCCAGAGCCACCTGGTAATTGGAATTGGCCAGGTTCCAATAACCGTCCGTGGCGTAAACCGTCACGTTGAAGGAACCGCCGGCATTTTGAGTCGAAGGAACGTCCGGCTCCTCCTTTCCGCCAAGACCGCTTCCGGCGGTGTAAGGCGATTTTCCCTTTTTGTAGGTTTCGTTGGGCAGAAGTACGAGAAGCCGGTTGGCGTCTCCGGCGGAAATCGGAATGGTGTTGACGGTTGCCGTGGAATATATCGGGGAAGTTCCGAAATGATAAACCTTGAGGGTCTGGTTCACCGCTTGATACATGCGAATGGCGAAGGAAGTCGTTCCGCTGTCAAGGGGCTGGGTTGTTCCCTCCACATCATAAGGATCGGTTGTTTCAAACCACACATTGCCGCTTGAGCCGCTGGCCGTGTTGTACCAGTTGTCAACCACGGTCACCGTCGCCTTCCAGACATTTCCCGCGGTATAAGTTCCGGCCGGGGCTCCCGAAGGAGTTCCGGAAATTCCGTTGTTGTTAACGTCGCCCTGAACTTGGGTCAGGCCGGGCACAAGTACCAACAGCTTCTTCGGCGAGTTGGCCTGGACAGGAATCAGGGCGGAGCTGGTGCTCTGCAGCAAAACGCCAAAGCTGGTTGAGGCGTCAACTCTCCAGCCGGTCAAGTTGGCGGTGTAGAAAATGACATGGAATTTGGTTGTTCCGTTTTCAAGGTCTTGCTCGATTTGGTCCGGCTGATCGAACGGATCAGTGGTAGTGAGGCGCACTTTGGCGCTCGCGCTCACGATGTTGTGGTAATCGTCAACGGAACAAACGGTGATTGTGCTAATCGTCCCGGCGGTGACTGTGTCGGGATTGCCCGTTTTTCCGGTGGAGGATCCCGGCACCGCCGTTTCTCCGGGGAGGAAAATCTGAAGTTTTTGGGCTGAATTCGGATCGACAACAAACGAAGCCGACGTCCCGGTGCTGTACTCGATTCCGCTTCCATAGCTGTTTTCCGCCACGCTGATAGTCGCGGTTCCGGTGGCGCGCTTGATCATCACGGTCGCGGTGGCGCTTCCGCCGTCCAATGAGAAGGAAGCCGTGGGATTGGCGGCGCCGTTGATAGAGGGGAATAAGAAGCTGTCGATGGTCATTTTCACCAGGGGTTTAGCGGGATCGTCCACCTTGTTATAGAACTGATCCACGCCGATGACCCTCACCGGGAAGGTGTCCCCCGCTTTTGGAACGGGGTAACCCAGCACGGAGGTGAAATCCTTGCTCCCTGATTTTCCCGCCGGATCAGAAGTTTTCCCCGGAACAAAGGTCTCTCCGGGCAATAGCACCAATATGCTATGGGGGTTGGCCGGGGCGGTGTCCGCGTACACTACAAAGGGTCCCGCTGTTCCCTGTTGATAATAAGGCCCTGACCAGGTTGAAATATTCACATACCAGCCGGTGGAAGTTTGCGTTTGGAACTGGTGAATATAAATATCCTGGGCAACGCCGACGTCCAGGACCTTGGAGGTGTCTGTCACCGGGGAATCATAAGGATCTGTAGTCTGCATTTTTAATCCCACCTGCGACGATGGATTCCCCACCGGGTTGTAAAAGTCATCCGTCAGACGGACGGTTATATTGTTGTTTTCACCCGCCCAAAGGGGGACGGGCGAGCCTGTTTTCCCGGCCCCGGTTCCAGGGGCGGCGGCTTCCCCGGGAAGGATTATCTGGATCCTCGCTGAGGTGCTGGGCGCCATCCAGAAACTGGGGGAAGTGGTGGAAATCAAATTCTGAGCCGTGGCAGTGAAAAATTGTTGAAGGGGATTCCCGGCGGGATTTTTAGCCGTCAACAATCTGGCCCAAAACGCGGTTGTTCCGCCCTGCAAATTCCGGATGAGAGGCGTGGAATTGTTCGGCGTTCCATTGGAATCTGAGGAATACAAATTGACCGCCGCATCGGTGCTGACAACGTTGTAGTAATCGTCCACTCCGTTGACCGTTACCGGATAGTATTCCCCGGCTTTAAACGGTTGATTGCCAAAAGTACCAGGATCAGTGTCGGGAACTCCCAATTTACCGAGAGCATAGGCCGGACGGCCGGCGTCCGCTGATTCACCCGGCACTAGAACCTGTAACCGCGTTAAATTATTCGATAGGACGGTGAAGAACGGCGATTCTTGAGAGGCATAGTCATAATCACCGGGTGGATCAATCGCTTTAAGTTTATGGTTGTTGACTCCGGCTGTCCGGTATATCACGGTGCTGTTGAACGTCGCGTAATAGCCCTCGGCACCGAGAGCCATTTGCGCTGAAGAAGGCATCATGGCGTATTTGTCGACGGTTTCATTGGCCTGAAGCTGAACCAAGGGCTCACTCCCCGGTGCAAAGCCGGAATATACGACGTTCCAGAAATCATCGGTCAGATAAACTTTTACTCCACCGCTGCCGATGGGATTACCCGCTTTCACGTCGCTGGGAGAATTGGTCTTTCCGCCGGCGTAGGTATTCCCGGACCCCGGCATGGGGGTTTCTCCCGGCATGACTATTTGATAACGCGTTCCCGTGCTCGGTTCGACCAGAATTCCCGAAATAGTTTGGCTCGCCAAATCAATAGGGGCCTGAGCATCCACCGCCGAGACGCTCAAGGTACCTTGAGCAAAAAACGGTTTGAAACTGTCATACACTCTCTCGCCTGCGGCCAGGGATTTGGGGGCATGATTGATGGCGTAAGAATCGTTCGTCTCCACATCCACCGTCTGAGTAACTCCGGATTTGTGAGCCGGCCCCTGGCCAAAATTCCGGTTCCAGTATTGGTCAACCGCTTGAACGGTTAATTGGTAAGTTTCACCAGCCTTGGCGTTGGCTGGCGTCGCCGGATCTTTCCCCAATGCGGTTGGCGAAGATCCTTCCATGGAATGTTGATTGGGCGCCATGATCCTTAATTTAACAATGTCGTTCGGCCAGGTCGGAACCCAAGTGGAATAATCCGTGCTGTAATTGGTCCCGGAAATATCCTCAGCTTTGACCTGCCACCCTTTTCTATTCCGGTCGGGATACGTCGAGGGACAATTGGGATTGTTTTGGGTGACAAAAGTGATTGTTCCTGTTTGAACCCCGTCCTCCAAATTAATTTCCACGGGATCAAATCCCACCGTGTTGTCGTTCAGATCATCGGTGGTCAACCTCACCGTCGGCATATTCACCCCGGCGGTAATCAAATTGTAATACTGATCAACTAGCCGCACAGTCACCGTCGCGCCCAGCCCCGCAAACTGAGCGCTCGGAAGACCTGATTTTCCTCCAAAATAGGGCCCCGTTTGACCATAAGGAGTTTTGCCGGGCAGAGGAGTTTCCCCGGAGAACATAAGCTGCAAACGAATCCCGGTGTTGGTGTCCGGGGAAACGGTGAAGTTCTCGCTCAAATACTGCGGATTGTCGACCTGGGTAACGGATGCGGTGGCACTGACGATTTGACTTCCCGCCACAATTGGAGTCAATTTAAAGGAAGTTGTTCCGTTGACCAGAGCGAGGGAAGATTGATGCACATAATATTGGTCATTGGGGAAATCCACCCAGACCGGCGCGTTCAAGGGAAAGAGGTTATAGTATTCATCAACGCAATAAACATCCAAATCCATGGTGGTTCCGGCGAAGATTTGAGACACGGCGTCTCTCTTTCCAAGCGGAGCGTCATTCTTTTTACCCTGCACTCTGGTTTGGCCGGGAAGGACAACCAGCAACCGGTCGGACGACTTGGGACCAATGACCACCGCATCGGATGTATTGGAGAGGCCGGCCCCCGAGGCAGTTACCGTTTGATTGTCGGCGGTCGTCATGGTCGCGCTGATGGTGGTGGAACCCGCATCCAACGTCACAAACCCGGGGTCGGAATCATAAGGATCAGACGTCTGAACCAACACGGCGGGGCTGGAAGACGGGGTGACGTTCCAATATTTGTCCACCACCTTGACATTTATCACCACGTTATTCCCTGCGGTCCGGGGTGTGGGCGAACCGCTTCTTCCTTTCCCCGTCGGAGCGGGCACATCGCCGGCTTTATAAGTTTGTCCCCCCAAAACAACCAGCAGACGTTCCGGGCTTGAAGGTAATACTTCTATTCCCGACTGAGTCCCGAAAACACCGGTGGGATCGTTTACGTCCTCCGCGCGCAACGACCGGAAATCCGATTTTCTAAACCGGACTAAATTAGTAAAGGTATGGATACCGGCGTCTTCGGTGGTAAATGTATATGTGGAAGGAAGGCCATGGTAATCATCAACGGTATCATCATCGTCCATGGATTCAAAACCCCCGGCGGCGATAAATCTTACCGACCCATTGTAAGCGGTGGCGCGGAAACCCTGCCCGTCTTTGGCTTCCACGGTGATTGTCTGATCAAAACCCGCCTGCTGACCGCCGACCAGTCCGGTGACCACCAAAGATTCCGCCTTCGCCGCAATCTGGAACTTGGGGCCCGCGGCGATGGAACTCACATTCCCGGCGTTATCAGTCGCCCTCACCCAAACGCAATAGAATTTTCCTTTAACCCACTTATTCGACAGCCCGCCATATTGCCAGATTCCGGATTCATCCAAACCCCCGGCGTCAATCCACTTCTGTCCCTGGGAAACGGCGGTCCAGGTTGATCCATCCCAGAAATAGTCCTCATTCCCCCAGGCCCCGAAGCCGATGGGGCCGGCTCCGTTGTTATAAGGCGATTCATCCCGTTGGACCAGGATTTCCACTTTGCCCTGCTGCCACCCCAGGGTTTTCCTCACTCCCGACCCTGTCCCGGCGGCTTCGCCGGGATCTGCGGCGTTCCCCGTAACCAATTTCGACGGGGTATAAATATGGCCATTTTCAGGATCGGTCACCGCCGCTGAGGGAATCTGATCATCCACGAGGAAGCGGTTCCAATCGTTAGCGCCCGGCACTTCAACATTCCCCACCACGTCCGCGGCCGACGACTTAAATACATAGTGATGGCCGCCGCTGAAGGAAAGGGCTCCGGAATGGAATGTCCAGGAAGTCTGGTAAAGGTCGGACACGGATCGGAAAACTTCGACGGCGGAGTTGAAGCCCGTGCCGCTGAAGTATTTTTTGTCGGCGTCCCCCTCTTCATCTTTAATGGATACCTTGACGCTGGCCAAAGCGCTGGTTTCATCCTGAGCGGTGCCGGAGAGCAGGGTCAGATCGTCAGGTTTATAGGCGTGATCATGTGCCGGGAAAGTGGGATATGAATCCGGAGCCTTATTGTCGAAAACGAAGGTCACCGTCGATTGGGCGTAGCCGATATTATTGGCCAAATCGATGGCCCTGGAAACGATGTAATAAGTGGTGTTGGTGGTCCAGGCCAAGGTGGGTTGGACGAAATTGGTGTGCCAGTAGTCCCAATTATAATTACTTCCGCCCAATTCTCCCGGAAATTGGTCTTTAAACTGGTTCCACCCCTGCGACTCATTGGTAGTCCAATCGTTCGAGCCGCCATACCAATAATTGGTGACGCCGTTCACCAGTTTATAGATTTTGATTTGGATTCCTCCCTCTTTAATATCCCTCGGGGAGGTCCCGTCTATGGTGGTCCCGGCAATCACACCCAGCGATTTATAGGTTTGACCGCTGACGGGATATGTCGTAATTATGACTGGGGCCTCGTTATCATAAGTGAATGTGACCGTGGCATAAGTGGCTGTATAGTTGCCCGCCTCGTCGACAGCGCGGACGTTTATCACATAATCTTGCTTGTCCCAGTTCGGCAAATGAGTGTATGACCAGTTAACCAACGAATTGGTGGGAGAAGATCCGTCCGCCACAACCCAGGTATTTGATCCAGGGACGTAATTGTTTCCGTCCCAATATTGGTTGCTTCCGTTTTTCAATCTGATCTCAATAGCCTTGGTGTTGTAGGTATCCTGGGCGGTCCCGGAAATTTGGGGAACCTGAGCGTATTGAGAAGCATTTACCGGGAATTGCAATGCCAACGTCGGGGCCGAATTATCGCAACGCACCACCACTCCCGGGTCAATTGTTTGTTGCTCGTTGCCGGGCATATCAGTGGCTTTCACCTGAATTCGATATTGGGCATTCGGAGAGAGCGTGGGCAGATTCGCGGTTTGCCGCCAAACTCTCGGATGGTCTCCCGGCTGAGGATCCAGAGTCGCAGCAGGGGTTAGGTATTGGACGCCATCTTTCCAGCCTTCAGTTGCTGTCCACCAATTATTGGTTCCAACCTCTTGGATGGATATGAATACACCCGAGGTTTGAATATCATTGAGATCGTCGGCCGTTCCAGTGACGAGGGTCAGGCCGGACGGCTTAATAAATGCTCCGTCAACGGGGAATTTCACCACGGACGTGGGATCTGTTTTGTCCCATTTGAACCAGCTGGCGGCGTCCGGCTGCTGGTTTGTGGCGGCGTCGATTCCGTGAACAACAATCGTGTAGGCCCGGCCGCTTTGGAGTTTGGCGGAATTAAAGGACCATGACCACGTCGCCCAGTTCGCGCTCTGAGGGGTGGCGGTGTAATAAACTTTTCCGCCGTCATTCAAAGAGAAGGTGGAATTGGTGTTATCCCACCAAAGACCTGTGGCATTGTCCTTCATCGTTATTTCAACCTTATTCATCTTAAAATCTTCAATCGTATTTCCGGCGATATTGGTTAAAACCGAAATGACGTTGGAGTTTCCGGGTGAAGTTACTGCGGCAGTCGGGTATTCAATGTCGTAAACAAACGCGGCGCTGGAAAGGGAGGTCAACAATTCACTATTTCCCGCGGGGACAACATTGTCAGTGGCCTGAACCCTGACTTGATAAGTGTATCCGTGCGAAAGGACGGGCGCATTTATCGTCCAAGTCGAGTTGGGGGCCAAAAGGGTTGCGGCCGGGTTAAATTTCTCAGTCAGGGAGGTGAAGGTGGAAGCGCCCCCGTTCCACCATTTGCCGTTTGGAAATTCCTTAATGCTCACGCCGACCTGGCCGGCCGCGGTGATTTTGGAATAAACGTCAACGCTGGTCCCTGAAATCGTCGGAGGAGCGTTGAAATAGCCCGTTGTTCCGGGAGCCGGATAGAAAATCCCGGACACGGGCGGGGTTTTGTCGATAATCACCGTCACCGAGTCCTTGCCGAGAGTAAAGTTCGAATCGGTTCCGTTTGAAGACGGCCCCACGTTGGCCGGGACAGCCTTGTCCCTCGCCCGGACCTGAATTAAATAGGTCGATCCGCTCTGAAGCTGACCGTTCAACTGCCCATTTGAATACGACCAGCTGGTGGGGGGATCGTCCCCGCCGTTGACCTTAGTCCATGCCGCAGTGGAGTCAGTCTGATTGAAGGTAGTGCCGCCCCACCAACTCCCCCCCACTGCCAAAATCCTAATTTCCGCTCCGCTATTGACCCGCGATGCCAGCCAAACGTCGTAGGCCGACCCCTGAATAAGATTCGGACTCAACGCCGAACGATATTCCCCCTGAACAGGAGAAGTTATGGCGGCGGTCGGTTTGGTCACGTCGAACCACACCTGAACCGGAGCGGCAAGGGATGTTTCAGGATTGCTTGCAACGTCGACCGCATAGCTTCTTATCAAATACTTAAGGCCCGACGTATATGGGGGCACTGTCGAATATGTCCAGGGATTCGATCCATTCCAACTAGCCAAATTAAAGTATTCCGTATCGCCGGTAAAAGCTCCGCCGGTGAAGTAATAAGTGGTGTTGTCTTGGATTTCTCCAATTGAAACATAAACATAGGCGACCCCGGCCGCGCTGTCATAGGCGGTTCCCTGAATCTGGTTGATGGTGGAACGGACTTCCGTCCCATCGGGGAAAGTAACCCGGCTTTCCGGAGCGGAGTTATCAAATCTAAACGTGATGGTGCTGGCGCCCGCGTCAAACACATCCTGGACGTTGCCGGCCCTGTCGGTGGCGCGGGCCTTGATGGAATACACATGGCCCGACACCCACGGGATCCCCGTCGAATACCAGTTCGTGAAATTGTAAGTGCTTCCATTCGCGTCAAAGAACGCCGAGTCTTCTGATACCGTGTTATTAAAGGTCTTGCTCGCGTTGCTGTACCACGCCCCCGTGTCCACCTGGATCGCCAGCTCCACTTTGAGGACCCCGCTTAAGCCCGTGTTGTCCGCCACCGTCCCCGAGATCATCGCCAAACTCGACATGTTCGAACCGTTCACAGGCAAAGTCACTCTCGTGGTCGGACTGGATATGTCATAGAAAAATGTGTTCGACGCCCGGAGCGGCTCCGGGTTCCCCGCCAGGTCCGTCGCCCGCATCCTCACCGCGTAGGAATATCCGTCCCGCAACACCGGCCGCGTCGAATACCATATGTTCGGCGACGTATAGAACATGTTCATGTACTTCTCCGAGGTCGAGTTGAACGTCGCGGCGGATATGTCCCAGTACAGGGCCGTCGTGCTCTCCTTGATCGAATACTGCACGTTCAGAACCCGGTTCCCGAGCGTTTCATCCACCGCCGTCCCCGACACCTGCGGCAAGGGGTTGGTGGAGTTGTTGTAATAACTCAGGGCCGACGGAGGAACGACCATGGTCGTGGTCGGAAACTGGGTGTCGTAGGTGAAGGTGTTGGACGACTGCCCGATAACAAACGAAGTTTGCACGTTCCCCGGTTTATCGGTCGCCTCTATCCACACATAATAGGAGGTGTTGTGGGTCCAAGTCCCCGTCTCGCTACTCAGCGTGTAACTCCAGCTCGGCAGGCTCGCGGTGGAGACGATGATGGCCGTCCGCGCCGCCCCCCAAGTCCCCGCGCCGTTGGCCGGACTTTCCGTGTCCTGCCAGAATTGGCCATCTGACACCCGGTATATGTATAGATTCAGCTTAGCCACCGTGCTCACCACATCCGCCGCCGTCCCGTTAAGCGTGGTGATCTGGCCCGCCCTCAGGTAGGAATCGTGCGCCGGCACCTGCACCACCGCCGTCGGCACGTTGATGTCGTAGGTGAAGGTGGAGGAACCCGAAGCGAAGTCGGTTTCTACATTCCCCGCATCGTCATGCGCTCTGGAGCAAACGTAGTAGCTGGTCCCCGTCGCCAAATGGCCGCTGTTCAAGACGGTATAGTCCCATTGGAATGAAGGGGGATTTCCTCCCAAGGAAGTTAAGGAATATTTTATGCGCCAATACGGATCGGTCTGGGTGACGTCAAAGGCCGCACCGGAGAACCATTTTCCCGTCGCCAAATTCTTAATGGCCACATCCATATCATCGACATTTCCGCCGCCATCCGTAGCCGTGCCGGAAATTTCGACCAGCCCCCGAATTACCGAACTCGATGGAAGGCTGACAAAGGATTGGGGTTTGTCCGTGTCGAACGTAAATGTGGAATAGGAAATTTCGGACTTGTTCCCCGCTTTATCAACGGATCGGGCGTGAACTGAATAATTAATGCCTGACGTCCAGGTGAAACTGGATAACCAACTGACATAAGCATTCGTGCTGTCGGCGTTGAACCAGGCCGAATCCCCGGGCTCGGAAATGCCGAAGTTGGGCGCGTCCCGCGAAGTGGCGGGATTATAAAATTGTTGCAGGTCGTTTCTCCTGACTCTAATTTCGACATAGTTTAAATTCGAATTTGTTGAATCGCTGGCCGTCCCTTGGATCTCCGGCAGAGCCGCAACCCGTGAGACCGAGGCGGTTGGGCTGGTAATCCCCACATATGGAGGAACGTTATCATAGGTGAAAGTGCGCGAAACAATGGGAGTGGAGAAATTGAGGGCGTTATCCTGAGCGCGAACTTTGACCAGGTAAGTCATGTCATTTACCCAGGTGGGCATGGAGCTCACAGGAAGTTCCCAGTTCCCACCCTCAGAGGTGGTGGAACAGGAGGTCCAGGCCAATTCCCCTGAATCACCCCCGGCATTGTCGTAGTCAAATTGAATGATGTTAAAGCCGCTACCGTCGTACCATTTTCCGATTCCCGCAGGATTTTCCCTAATGGCCACCTTTACATTTTTTAAATGGGAGTAGCGGTCAGTGACAAAATCCCCCGCGGTCCCTGAAACCCGGGTCAAACTTTTCTCAAATACGGCGTTCGGGTCCTGCAAAACCACCGACGGGGTGCTTGAGTCGAAAGTGAAACTCTGCGTCGGTGAAGGGGACAGATTCCCCGCCAAATCGATGGTCCGGACATTCAAAATATAATCGGTGTTATCCTGCCAATGAGTGCTCGGCTCCGGATAGGACCAGGTGGTCGATCCGGAAGCGACCAGCCAGGTTGAGGCATTCACCTCCCACCCCGACCCGTTCCAGTACTCATTGCCGGCTGGATCTCTACGAATCCGGATTTCATTTCTGGCAATACCGGCGAAGGTATGCGTTGGGAAATCGACCGCGGTCCCTTGAATGAGAGTCAAAGGATTGGCCGGAGACCGGAAGATCCCGGTTCCGGTGGGATTGGTGATGGCGCCGGTTCCAAAATCCGTATCAAAAAGGAAGGTCTTAGTGGAGCAACCAGATTCAAAATTTCCCGCCTTGTCAAAGGCTCTGGAAAACACTCTATACACCCTTCCCGTGACCAACTTGGAATTGAGTTGGGAGGTATCATAACTCCAAGCGGCGGTATTCTTGTACTGGACCACAACGGAAGATCCGACGGTGGAGTAAGTTTGGGAACTAAAAGCGGCACCGTCCCAATAATATGTGTCTCCTGAAAGAATATTGCTGACGGTCAGTTGGACTTGCCCCACGCCCGAGAAATCGTCTCCCGCCCCGCCGGAAAACGACGTGAAAGTCCGGTACGACTTCTGATCCTGGGGAACGGTAATTGTGGAAGTCGCCGCATAATTATCAAACGAGAACTGGTTGGAGGAGGTTCCGACAACGAAATTCGTTTGCTCATTGCCCGCTGTGTCGGCGGCCCACGCCAAGACAAGGTACCGGTGGCTGGAGGTAAGCTGCGCGTTAAGGAGAGAATCCTGGTAGGACCAAGTCCCGGACGACCCGCCGACAAAATCGGCCGTTCTTGTGGCCACCGTCGTCGAAAAACCGGAACCGTTCCAATATTTGGGAATAGGAACGCTGAGGTCGATTATTTGAAGGTCGACATAGTCGATATTGCTGAAATCCATGTTGGGATCGACTTCCGTTCCCCCCGCGGTTCCATTCAGGGTGTTGAGGAATTTAAATCCGCTGTCATTGGCCGGGGAAATAATTCCGGCGACCGGCGGTGTGTTATCAACCTTGAAATATGAGGTGGTCAAACTGAGCTCGGAGTTTCCGGCGGCATCCACCGCCCTTGGATTCATCATGTATATTCTTCCGGAGGTAATATCCGGCAATTTATTTCCCGCCGAAGTCAAATTCCAGGTTCCCGACGTCGGATAGACATCGATATTGTTGGCCGGGACTTCCGTGGAACCGCCAACCCAGCCTCCGCTGACATTGCTCCAGTACAAATCATCCCCGCCCCCCAGGACGCGGTTCGGGCCCAAATCGCGGATTTTGACCCAAACTTGCGCGATGTGGCTGGTCTGATCCTTCGCGGTCCCGGAGATAACGCTCAATGATTTAAGGGATTCGTTATTTTCGGGGACCGTGACCAGGGAATCGGGAAGATCGGTATCAATCGTGAAAGTCCGGATGTGGTGAATCTCGACGTTTCCGAGAATATCTTCCGCCCAGGACTCAATAAAATATTTATACCCCGTATCCCAAGTAGGAGCCGTGGTCGAAAAATCCACGCCGCCGTCGTTTTTCATTGTTATCACTTTCTCAGATGCGGAATCAAAATGACCGGTCCCCCAATCCCAATATTTATCGTTGGCGTCAAGGACGTCTTTCGGAGCGGTATCCTTCCTTATCGTGATTTTGAATTTGGTGTTATCCACCCCCACATTGACGAGCGGTGGTGAGACGGGAAGGTCCACAACGGTTGCGGTAATGGTGGAAAGGATGTTGGTGGTGGCGTTATAACCGATTCCCTCCGCAGGACGGGTAATCGTTGTTTCCGGACCCGAAGAGTCAAACACAAATTTCGAATTCTTTTGGGCGCTCTTATTATCCAAGGCATCATAGGCCGTTGCTCGGACGTAATAAGTGTGACCCGATTCCCAAATACTGTCGGGGTTGTCGTAGGTCCAGCCCACCTCGTTCTGACCCGACACATTCACGGTCATGGTGGCGGAAGTAACCGTGAACGTGGAAGCTCCGTCGTAATATCTGTCGGCGTTATTGCCGGCGCCGCCCAGGGCATGATCGAGCCCCAAATCAATAATTTGCAAATCGACGCGGGCCATTCCCACCCGTTTCAATGTGGTTGGATAATCTTTGGCCGTTCCATCGACGACTGCTACGCTGCTCCTTGAAACTGTGTCCGTGGGTTCCAAAATTCCGACAACCGGAGCAGACGAATCATATACAAAGGCCTGGGAAGAAATGCCGACTTGCACATTGCCCACCATATCGGTGGCGGATGATTTAACTACGTAGAGGTGCCCGCTGGTTAAGGCGGCATTCAGACCGGCTGGAGAATAAGACCAGGTTCCCGACGAGCTCCCGGCAAAAATTGCCGGCCGGAAGGAACCATTTTCATCGTTCTCGGAAAAGTCGTGACTCGATTCCTTCCAATATTTCACCGTATCCGTGTCGTCTTTAACCGAAACCGAAACCCCCGCGGGCGCGATTCCCGCGTTCAAGTTGCGGTCAGCGGGCAGCATCGTGAAATCATCGGCCGTTCCTGAAATTGTGGGGAGGGCGGAATAATAAACCAAACCGTCCCCGGCATAAACCACCCCGCCAGTTGGGGGCCGGGTAACTCCTGTTTGGGGTGGAGTCTTGTCGAATGTGAACGTCGAAGATCCGCTTTCAAAATCGGTTTCGATGTTCCCGGCATAATCGACCGCTTCACTGGTCACATAGTAGGAAGCCCCGGATAAAAGATTGTCGTTGCTCAAGCTGGTAGTCGGAAAATTCCAATTGGGAGTCGACAAAGACACGTTATCAAGGAAGGACGGGCCCACGCTCGTGTCCGTGAACCCCACGTCTATCGGCTTCCACCAATTATTGGTATTCCCGTTCAAGTTCTTAATAGCGATATAAACAGTCTTAACAGGCGATCCCGTATCGCCCGCGGTACCGCTTATCCCGGATGATCCAAGGGCCTTGACAATCGTTCCCGAAGCGGGGGAAGTCACAAATGAATTGGGGAGGCTCGTATCGAATGTAAAGGTGGAGCCATGAAGAGTGGAAGAACTGCCCGCCGCATCAAAAACCCTCATGTAAATGGCGTAGGAAATTCCTGAAACCCAGGTGGGGGTTGACCCGCTGAAATACCAGCTCGCCCAATTATTGGTCGAGGAGGCATTAAACCAAGCGGCTTCGTTACCGAGGGAATCCCAATCCGGTTTTGGAACTTTGTTTATGTTCCACCAGGCGCTGCCAGGGATATGTCTAATCTTTATCTGAACGAAGCTAACGCTTCCCGGCCTCACCCCTCCGCCGCTCGCGGTAGTATCGGCGCAAGTTCCGGCGATGGTGGAGAGATTGCTCTCATAATGGTCGCCCAGACCTTCATTCGGAGCCGTCAAATAACCCGTCGGGACCGCGTTGTCGTAAATAAAGGTTGAAACCAAAACGGAGCTCACATTATCGGCCCCATCGGTGGCCCGCACATGCAGTTCATATTGATGACCCGCGGTCCAGTTGGGAATGACGTCCGGAGACTTGGGGTAGCTCCAGGGGGCGCTAGAGTCATCAACGGAAATTGTGCTCGAGGTGACCAACCAATCAATTGAGGAGGCCGCGAAGGCCGCCCCAGTAAACCACTTATCGGAGTCTGATTTGTCCGCGTCGTAAATTCCCGCTTCTATCTTGGACAAGCCCGATCTGGGGAAAGCCATGCCGTCCTGGGCTGTGCCGGAAAGGATCGCGAGGGTCCCAGCTTTTTGGTACAACTGGCTCGGCACCAAAATCTGGCTGACGACTGGGGCGGTGGAATCGAACACGAAATTCACCGCCGTGCTTGTGGAAATATTCCCGGCCAGGTCTATCGCCCGAACCCGGAGTTGGTAAGATTTATTCACGATCCAATTGGGCGCCGCGTAACTCCAACTGCCAAAGGGCGGAACCATCGCCACCCAGCTTGAGCTTCCCTGATCAAAGGCGGAGCCTCCCCAATAAAGGGCGTCGGTGGCGTCTTTTAGTTCAATATCGACTCCCACCACCCCTGAGCCGTTATTCCCGTCCGTGGCCGTACCGGAGAGGCTATTCAAGGGTTTATTGGGCCCGTACAACCCGTTGCTCACCGGAGCGCCGATAGAGTTGGTTGGTGGGACGGTATTGTCATATTGAAAGGTGAACGTCCCGGGCGTGGATTGAGCATTCGCCGGGCTGGCCGAATCAGTGCCATAAATCCTGATGGTATAGGTTGAACCGCTTGTGAGCCAAGTCTCCGATGCCCTATTCGTTGAATAATATTGCGTTCCATGGGCGCCGGAATAGTTCTGTGTATCCAAATAAATTTCCAGATCGGAGGAGAAATCTGTTCCGTTAAAGTATTTGCTGTTATTATCCTGTATGGAGAATTTGACATCGGCCAGCCCCGCCAAATCCCCGTTAACTGTTCCCGATATTTGGGTCAGGGTTCTAACGGGTGAATTGTTCGGCACCACGACCCCGGAAGTTGGCGGGGTGGTGTCCATGATGACGTTAAAGGAAATCGCCTCGGAACCGAGATTCCCGGCGGGGAAAGCGTTGTCGCGGGCTTTCGCTTTCACCACATACGCTTTATCGGAAATCCAACCCTTGTAGATCGGATTGTCGAATTTCAGGTTGCCAATATCGTTGAATTTCCAGGTTCCTGAAGATGGCCCCAGAGCGGTAAAACTATCCGGCACTCGCCACGCGTCGGCTTCCGCAATGCCATTGGTGAAGATTGTTCCGTTCCAATAATAAGTGGTCGGGCCGACGGTGTAATAAGCCATAACATCAATGTTGCCCACGGCGTTCACGCCGGCAATGTACGGGGCATCCGTTCCGGTGTTATCGTCCACAGTGCCCTGAATCTCCACCAACTTGCTCAACTTAGCATTTGAGGCCGGAGGGGTGATGAGGACAACGGGCGCGCGATTATCCACTGTGAATTGAACCTGGGATGTGCTGGAGACGAACAATTCATTCTTATTCTGGGCGAAGTCCGAAGTTTTGACCCGCAGCCGGAAAGTTTCTTTGTTGTAATCAGTTAAAGTAAAGTCGGGCATGCTCAGATAGGTCCAGGAACTGAGGTGCATATTCACGGGAATAAAGAATTCGCCGCCTCCCTGGAAGGTGGCGCCATGCCAATAGGACCCGTTGCTGTTCCGGCACAATGAAATCTGAACGTTAACAACTTGTCCGTACCCGTTTGCCGCCGCATTCTGCCCCGCTCCCAATATATCGGTAATCGTACCCGAGGCGATGGTGAGGGACGACCGAAAACTGCTTTCCGTAACTGAAGTTATCGAGGCGGTGGGGATGGAAATATCGTAAACGGCATCGGCGGAGTGCTCCGCCTCGATGTTCCCGCTTTGGGCATTCAGGGCGTTATACGAATTATCTTCGGCCACCATGTAGATCTTGTATTTGTAACCGTCTTCAAACATGGTGGAATAGGCCACATCGTAATGCCAGTCCCAAAGGTTGGGTGAATTCAAATTGAATGTCGCGCCCAGTCCGGGACGGGTTTCGGTCCAAGTGGATCCGTTCCAATAATAATTGTCGGCCGGGGTGGTATTCGGCTTGGTAATCCGCTGAATATCAATGGTGACCTTATTTATTCCGGCCCCTTCCAATTGATCGTTGGCCGTCCCGGAAATCCTCGCGAAACTACTGGTGAAATTGGAAAGCGGCTGGGTGAGAATTGATGCGGGAATTTGTTTATCATACTTGAAGTCGAGTTGGACCATCGTCCCCAAAATTCCCGCGGAATTTTTACCCTGCGCCCGGACGGTAAAACTCGATCCGTGAATGAACCAATCGCCGGCGGCGGGAATGGATGAAGTCCAGGCCCAGTTGGGAACGGCCAGCGCGTTGGCGGGCGTCCAAGTTGAAACGCTCACCCAGCTTTTACTGATCGAACTCCAATATTTATTGGGGTCTTCCAATTTCCTTTCAATCTGAACGTTGACGAGTACGGTATCGGCGTTGGCCGTGCCGGCTATCTCCGAGATATTTTCCTTATAGGAATTGGTGTTGGAGGGTTTGGTGAGCGTCACAGCCGACGGCGGAGGCTGATAAAAGAAAGTAAAGGTGCTGGGATACACCTGAGATTCCTGAATGTTGCCCGCTTTATCGATGGCCCGAACATATAATCTGTGGTTTTTGAGATTGAGCCAAATATCTCCGGAATTGAAGGTCCAGTTCCCCGAGTTGGGGTCATAGGAATCGACATTGTTCCAAACGGCGCTTCCGGAAGGAATCCAGTGCGGATTTCCCGGATCGGTTCGGTCATACCAGTTGGTATCGGAGGGGCTATTATCGCGCTGAATGGCTATCTGGACGTTCGCAATCCCCGCATAGCCGTATTCCGTATCTTTGGCCGTACCTAATATGGTGGGAAGTGAAGTGACGGTCATGGTGTTCGGTGTAGTTATCGCCGCCGTCCCCGGCCTTATATCGTAAGTGGCGTCGGCCACAGAATAAGTTTCCGTATTTGAAGATTTGTCTATGGCGCGCGTGAAAAACCTATACCACCGGCCGTCGGCTCCCGTGCTGTGGCTCCAATCCGTCGGCACCGCCGATAACGTCCAGCTGGATCCGTTGACGACGGCCGCCGTCGATATTTCGCCGGGCACCCAATTTAACCCGTTCCACCAAAAATCCGTCGGATGCTGACCATCGAAAATTTTTACCTCCACCTTCGCAATCCCCGAAGGGAAATTACCCGGAGGGACGAGCGCGTCGGCGGCGGTCCCCGATAAAATGGTGAGGGATTTGTTGAAATATCCGTCGGCGATGTCCGCGAGGAACGAAGTGGGGGTGGATTTGTCCACGGTGAAAACGGCGGCCGTGTATACCTGCTGCACGTTGGGCGGATTGGATTTGTCAACGGCCCGCGATTCGATCTTATATTGGTAGCCGTCCTCAAAAAGATTTCCCGGAGAGGAGAACGTCTTAGACCAGGGTGCCCCGTTGTTTGTCGGGAGCGGGAAATCATTGGAGGAATCGTTAAAATCATTTTGAGCGGCGTTTAAATACAAGCCGTCCGAACGCTGGACCCGAATATTTATTGAGGCGACCTCAGATCCTCCCGCCCCATCGCCGGATGTTCCAGAAACGCTGGCCAAAGGCCCCTGCAAATAATTTGTGGCGGTGGTGGACAGGGGGGGGCTGACCGAGGATGTCGGCGAAGCGAAGTCGATAATAAAATCCTGGCCTGAATCCGCGAATACAGGGTCGGGAACGGGGTTCCCGGCACTATCAATGGCTTTCGCGAACAATTTGTAGGTGGTGTTATTGTCCCAGGTGCTCGGCAAAACTGAAAAGGTCCAGCTCGAATCGTAAACCTGAGCGGAAAGCCAGGAATTATTGGCGTCATATCCGGCAAAAGTGGTCCCGTTCCAAAAGGTGTTGGCCGGGTGGCGCAAGGCGACCTTGACTATCTTGGGGGTGGGGTTGAAACCATCCGTCATGGTCCCGGTCGCCACAGCCAGCTTCTGATATGCCGTATTCACCGGCGGGTAACCCACGGTCGCCGTGGCGAATTGATTGTCAAAGGTAAAGGTGGACCAGGTCACGTTGGGAAAATTCCCCGACAAATCGGTGGCGCGGGCCTGAACTTTATATATTTTATTGTTGCGCCAAACGGGAAGCGACGTCGAATATTCCCAATTTTCGCTCATTGAATTGAATTCACCGTCAGAGGCTTGAGCCGTAAACCAGGTAGGAGTATCCTGCTGCCAAATTGAACCATTCCAGTAATAATTCTCGAAAGGATAAGCGGTTCCAGTTGAAATGGCCACCTCAACCAAAGAAATGGGGGAATTTTGGTCGCTGGAACCGCCGGAAATGGTTGTTAAGGCTCTTTCAAATTCTTGATCCGGATCCAAAATCGTGGCTGTGGGGCCCACCTCGTCATAAAGGAAATTTTTCTTCTCGGAGAGATCCTGGGTCTTCACATTGCCGGCTTTATCAGCTATCCGCAACAATATTGAATAAGTCTTTCCCTGGCTCAAAGGAACCGGCCGGTTCCATTGCCAGGAAATGGAAGAGGCGGTGATAACGCTCCAGCTGCTCGTGCTTCTCCAAACGCCGGCGTCCCCAAGGTTGGCGGTGAACCCATTGCCGTCATACCAGGTTCCATATCCGCCGTCGTTCGCGGAGGAAAGGGCAATTTCAACTTTTGATATCCCCGCCGGCTGGTCAAACGCCGTCCCTTGAATCTGAGTTTGATTGGCTTTCATATACCCTTGCGGGAAAACAATCACTCCAGTCGGCTTCTGAACATCATAAGTAACGGTAATGGCCGTCGAGAAACTGGAGGTGCTTCCCCCATTGTCCCACGCCCGCGCCTGGATTTGATATTGCTGGTTGTTTGTAAAATCTTCCGTCAACTGGTCCGCCGGTATCGTGAACTGCCAGGTTGGAGCCTGAGCCAGGCTCGCGGTCACATAATTCAAAGTCCCGAAACTCCCCGGTCCGTTGTTCGTCCCAGTCCAGTAATTCGATCCATTTTTTATGCTGACCTGCACTCCCGCCAACCCGGAGAGATTATCTACCGCGGTTCCACTGATTATTAAAGCGGTTGAATTATTAAAAACGATGCCATCCACCGGAGCTAGAACCACATAATCCGGGGCGCCGCTGTCATATGTAAAGGTCACCGAACGAACGGAATAGAATCCTTCGTCATTGGGGGGAGTCGCATTATCGAAGGCCCGCACCGTGATATAGTAACTCGTTCCCGGCACCATGTTGGCAGTGCTGATTCCCACGTAGGTCCAGGAACTCGTCCATAAGGAGGCGTTCAACACTGGCGGGTCCCCTTGGTTAAACAGATTGTCGCCGTTCCACCACTGGCCGAATGAATTGGGGCCCAACTCCCGAACCCCGATTTGAATGGAAGACACGCTCCCTTTATTTGCCACCCCGGTGTCGGCAAACCCTCCGGTGATGGGATTGACCCCTGTTGATATGTCCCTAACGTATGAGCCGTTCATCGGGAAACTGACGGAAGAGATCGGCACGTTCTGGTCCAGCTTAAACGAGCAGGTCGCGTAATTGACCGATGCATTCCCGGCGGCGTCAAAGGCCGCGGCCTCGATTCGATACCGGGCATCCGTCGTAAATGTGAAGGTGCTGTACCAATTGGTCCAACTGTTCGATCCTATCGCGTTAAACCACACGGAATTTTCATCAGCACTGGAATCCCAGCCGGGCCCGCCCGCTTTGTTTAAATTCCACCACGCGTTTCCATCGTTGTAGCGAATACGAAGTTTGACCTGGGTAATTCCCGAAGGACCCACGTCAGCAGCCGTTCCCACGATGGCGGACATACCGTTGACCAAAGGAGTGGTGGAGATTCGGGGAGAGGAATCATCCTGTGGCGTGGCATCAACCGGGCCGGTGAACGCAAGGAGAGGCGCGCCGGAGTCAAAGGTGAAAGTCGAATTGGAAATCCAGCTGATATTATGGGCGCGGTCAATGGCGCGCGAGCGAACGTAATAAATCTTCCCATCTTGCCAGGTGGGCGTTGAGCCGGTTAAATACCACGATGAAGTTGAAAGGCCGACTGTGACTCCGCTGACCGGTCCCCCATTGGAAGTGATCCAGGTCACATCGGGCGTCCATCCGGTTCCTGTCCAATACCACGAACCTTCCTGCCTTTGAATCTGAACTTCCACGGCCTTTAAATTTGAATTTTGGGTCTCGGCAACAAAAGCGAGGTCCTGGGCCGTACCGGATATAATAGGAAGAAACCTGACGTAATTGGCGGCCGGAGGGGGAGCCTGCAATGTGGCTGTGGGGCGATCAGTATCATAAAGGAAATTGGCCGAAGAATAGGTGGCCGAATAATTTCCGGCGCTATCTTTGGCCCGCACATTGACGTCGTACTGGCGGCCGCTCTCCCAAACCGGAAGCGAATCAGTATCGGGATATTCCCAGGCCACCACCCCCGCTCCCGATCCCTTGGCCGCTCGGAAGGCGTTGGGGTTAAGGGGATCGGAAATATTGAAGCTGGAACCACCCCAATAATCGGATAAACCGCTCGTGTCACGAATTCTTACCTGCACCTGCTGGATACCCGAGGTAATCGTTCCTTGGTCTTCAGCTGTTCCGACCAATGACGTAAGGGGTTTAGCCGAATATCCCACTCCGCCCGCGCCTCCGTAATTTTCGTTGGCGACTGGCCTGGTTGAAGCAACGAGTGGTCCCGTACTCTCAAAGGTGAAATTAATCGAATGGACGACGACTCCGTCCCCATTGCCGGCTTTATCTTTAAGAATAAGGTCGATGGTATAATCACCATCAGACATCTGGTCCGGCGTGGGAAGCGAAATACCCGATTTCGGCAGAGTCCAAGTCACCGTCCCGTAGAAAAGGGAATAATCAGCCTGCATGGAGTGAACCGTATTTGAATCAAATTCCACTCCCTCTCCGTCCCAATAATAAATATCCCCGTTATCGGTGTAATGCAGCCGAACCAGGACTCCGTCGTTGGCGGGAGATTGCAGGCCTGCTTTGTCGGCATTGGCGGTCCCGGTTATCTGGGTGAGATTGGAAACAAAACCGCCCCCGTCGGGAACAACGATCTTGCCCACCGGGGGAGTATCATCGACAATAAAATGAATGGTATTTAACGAGTCGAATTCATTTTCCAGGTTTCCCAGGCCGGTCTGGCTCGACGGAACAATGGTGTTATCACGGCTGCGCGCCTTCAATGTGTAGCTTTGATCCCCTTGTGAGCTCCAGTCTCCAGAAACGTTGAACGGATACCTCCAGGTGATGCTCGAGGTAAAAGTGTTGACCGTGGTGGCATCCCGCCAATACGCATTTTCGGAGGTGTCCGAGACAAAATTGCTTCCATTCCAGTAGTAGGTATTGGTGTCCTTCAAATAATAGAGAAGGGTCTGGCTCCGGTAAATTCCGGCCGCTCCCGGATTGGGGGCATCCACGGCATTGCCGGTAAAGGCACTGCCGCCTGAAATATTTGTCGGCTTATAAGCCGTGGTTTCCACGGGTTTGGTGACAGTGGTAACTGGGGATGATATATCCATGGAGAAAGTTAAACTGGAGTTGGCCGTTGTAAAATCAGTTTGAGTATTTTCAGCGTTGTCATAAGCCCTCATCACCAGAGTAAACGTTTTCCCATTCCGGCTGGGTTTGGTGAGTTCCGAATTGAGAAAACCGGAAGTGTAAATACATTCAGTGGTCCCTTGAAAGTCAATCCAATCGGCCGTATCGCTGAAATTCCCCCCGCTCCAATATAAATCCTCAGTATTGGAACGGAGCTGGAACTGAACCTTTTTAATGTCGGACTTAAAATGGGGGCTGTAAAACCCACCGGGATCTGAGGCCGTCCCGGCCAATTGCGAAAGGGTCCTTATGATTTGTCCGTTCGTCACATGAGTGGATATCGCCACAGGCGGAGTGGTGTCAAATGTTACGGTGTACTTCGTCAGGCTGTTTTCATTTGATTCCACATTCCCCGCCAGATCTTGAGCCTGGACATAGTAGGTATATTTTCTTCCGTCCAAATAGGGAATGACGGGGTTTGTGCTCCAATCGACCTTGGATTGGCCCGAAACTGATGTGAGAGCGCAAGCGATATCCTTCATGGAGGCGCTCCAAGTGGAATTGGCGGTGTCCCAATAATAGTTGTCATCCCTTTTCACGCGTACTTTCACCCAAGAGGTTGAAGGTTGATCCGGGTTGTCAATGTCCTGGGCTGTGCCCGCCAGGTTACTGATGGAGTGGGTGGAAACGGATGCCGGGAGTAAAACGGAAGTTACGGGAATGGTACTGTCAATAATGAAATCCCGCGGCGTGGGAGAAGTTTCGGGAAGTCCTCCTCCTTTGGTATATCCAATCGAAGTTACCGTGTAAGAGGCATCCGTCAGTCCGTAGGGATTGGTAACCGAAAGGGACCAGGAATAATCAGGAGTGGGATTATTCGCACCGGGGACATTGACGGGATTGGAGGAAAATGTAGGAAGCCACGATTTCGAGGCCTCATTCCACCAGGCATCGGTTCCCTTATTCTTTTTCAATTGTACCCACACGCCCTGGTTCTGTCTTAAATTCTCGCCCGTCCCTGAAATAGTCAGAACCGAGCCGGAATCCGGGGTAAAGTGATCCGGCCTGTTTACCAAATTATCCGGAGGATTGTTCAAATACGTTTTGGCCGGGGGCTCCGTAAAATAAAAACTTATATCGGCGGAGCCCGGCTCTGGTTCCGTGTTCCCCGCCTTATCGACGGCTCTCGCGGTGATTTCAAAATTGGTGGTGTTCTGCCACACCACGTTGTGATTGACGGTGATGTAAGTCCATCGGGCCGGTTGGCCGCTGGGGTCATCAAGTGTGTCCGCCGGAATCCAAGTATTTGAATCATCCACCCAGGTTGTCCCGTTCCAATAGCGGGGGAAGGCGTCATTCTCTTTAATTCGGATCAACACCGTCGCCAGTTGGCCAGGCAAGGTGTCTTGGGCGGTTCCGGAAGCAAATGAAATCTCACTCACATTGGGGGGGCTGAAGGGATATGTCGCCGCCGCGGCGGGAGTGGTCATGTCCACAGTGAAGAAATTCGTGGTGAGATTCGATTGGAGATTCCCCGCCCGGTCATGGGCCTTGGCGGTAATATAATAAGTGGTGTTATCAGAAAAACTCGCGCCGGGAAGGGAATAAGTCCATGTTCCGCTCGAACCGCCGGGGAAGCTCGCGGTGTTCCAACATTGAGTGGAACAATCGAAATTAGGAGTATCACCTCCCAGCCACCATTTTTCATCGCTCAACCGCTCAATGGCCACTTCAACTCCATCGAGCGCAATTCCGGCCTCAAAATTACGGGGACTGGCATATAGACTTAAATCGGAAACCGTCCCGCTGACTATGGTAATCCCTCCGACCGAACTATTATGGGCGGGGGTCGTGACGGTCGCGGTCGGCTTAACAGTATCGTAAATAAAGGTGTACTCTTTATCCGGCGACTCCACATTCCCCGCCAAATCCGTCGCGGTCAAAAGGACCTTATAGCGGAAGTTGGTTTGCCAGAGGCCTCCGTTGGTGGCCTGGGACCATCGGTAATACTTGGTTGTATCGCCAAGTAAGGTGGGAGTGAGGTAGAAATCGGTGGCGAAACCCTTCCAACTGGTGTTGGGGTTAGATCCCCCGTCCCACCACAAATAATCCGCGTCGTTTCCTTTTTGCATTCGGAACCTGAAGAAACTGGCATCCGTCAGGTTCATCCCTGAGCCCCCCGCATCATCAGAAATCGCTCCAGTCAGGGCGGTCAATTGGGACCCTACAAAATCCCCTGGTGCGGGCGCGTTTAGAACGGAGGTGGGCGGAATATTATCATAGGTAAACCAAATTCCATTGGCGTTATTGCCGATATCCAAATCCGAAATACTGACTGAATTGCCCGCGTTGTCCGTGGCCTCGATCCACATGTAATAGGTCACATTGCTCACCAGAGGCGGCATGTTCACCGACCACGACGATGTAAATATGCTCACGGTCGAACGTTGAATGGAGGCCACAAATTGATTGTCGGAAGCCCGCCAGTAGCCAAACGGAGGAGGATCCACCCTCTTCAGGATGACTCTGACATCCGCAATCCCAGAGTTGCCGGTTAAAGCATCGGAAACAGTCCCCGTGCTTGAGGATATGGTAGCGGCCCGATACGGCTTGGCATTTTGCGGAATAGAAATGGTCACTGCCGGGCTTTGGCTATCAAAGCCGAATTGAACCCCGACTCCCGGCGGAGGATTATTATCGGTAAATTCCTGATTTAAAGCCCGGTCGGTGGCGAGGGGTACAATCAAATAGGTTTGGCTGCTGTTCCAGACGACGGAGTTGGTGTCAATCCACCAGGAGGTGGCATTTGGGGATAGTGTGGCGGTGTAATAATTGGGGCTGCCGTCGGTGAGAAAATCCGTGTTATTCCACCACTTGGAATTACCCACCTGTTTGAAGGCCACTCGAAAAGAACCGGATGCAAAACCAGAGGGGTTGGCCTCGCCGTTCCGGGTATCTGAAACGATTCCCTGCACCCTATTCACACTTTTCAGCCAACTCCCATTGGGAACGGTCACCGTGCTCGTTGGTCTGCCGACATCGAAAGTGAAAGTGCTGGTCTGAAGCGAGGATGGGTTCCCCGCTGAATCCAGAACCCTGGCATCGACGCGGTATCTTTTATCCGGATCCAATGTCAGGTGTTGCGGACTGAAGGTCCAGTTGGGAAGAGATCCCACATCGACGCCGAGCCAAAAGGGACCTCCACCCGTAAAAGTGGTGCCATTAAACCAACTACCGCCGGTGCTAATGTCTTCAATGGCAATCGTCACGGTCGAAACGCCAGCTGGGTGAGTGCCGGGGTCAGATGCCACTCCGGTCATCGGCGTGGAAACCTTTACCCCGGAATAATACTGCCCATTGATCGGTTTGGTAATTGTGGTGGTCGGGCTAGCCAAATCGTAAGTAAATGAAATTGTGGAATAATTAGTGCTCCAATTTCCCGCGTTATCCTTGGCCCGCGCGATCACAGAGTAAATTTGATCGCCGGCAAGCATCGAACCGGGAACAGTGTAGTACCAGCTTGTCGTATAAAAGCTGGCGGTGGTGTAAAAAACCTCGGTGGCTGACCAGGTAGAACCCGTCCAATAATAAGTATTGGATCCACTCCCAGTTGAAATTTTCAGCTCGACAGTGTTAACTCCGGAACTGGAAGCGTCGACTGACCCGGTAATAGTTGTTAAAGCTTTTAAATTGGCTGAATTGGTGGGGGAAGTTATGGCGATAGTGGGAGGGGTGTCGTCAATGATGAAATACCTTATGTCTGTGCCAGTTGTCGCCGGAACACTGAAATTTCCAGTCGCCGTTCCATCGGGGTGGTAGGAAGCATCTTCCGCCCTAACCTCCAATTTGTACTGCATATCCTGGGCCAGCCAATTAATACTTCCGTAAAACTCCCAGGACGTGGTTGAAGTGTTGAAATATCCGCCGTTCGAAACCCCTGTCCCCGAGGAAAAGGCCGCCGGCGTCAAGTCCGGCTGCCAAAACCAGGTGTCACCCGACGAAGACACATAGGAAACTCTCGTTTGCACGTTTCTAATCCCCGAATTCCAGGGAGACCCCGGATCCGACGCGGTCCCCGCCAAAGGATAGCCGCCGCCGCTCACCTTATTCCTGTTGTACGAAGAATTGCTGCCGGGGAAAGAAATGTACGCCAAGGGGGGAACGGTGTCGGCCAAAAAGGTCCTTGAGGAAATCCCCTCCGAATAAGTTGTCTGAACATTTCTGGCCAAATCAACGCCCTGCGCCAAAAGGACATACCAGGTATTGGTTTCATTCAAGCGGCTGTTGATATTGCCGTTAGTATAAGACCAGTTGGCTGATGCATCCGTGCTTGTGTTAATCCAATTGGGACAACCCGAGGTAAAAAATCCGGTGCCGGGATCGAAACATTTATTGTTGTTTAAAGATTTCAAGGATACGCTCGTGCCCAGAACGGCATAGCCCCAATCAGTGGAGGTGCCCGACAAGGTGGCGAGTGAATTAATGGGTTGCTTGTCCGTGGGGCGCGTGATTCCGGATTCCGGTGCGTCAGTGTCCCAAGTGAAATTTTTCTGAGTAACGGGATTGTTGAAATTCCCGGCTTTATCTTTGACCACCAGGAATGACGTGTAAGTCACCCCCGATTGGAAAGCGCCGTTCGAAGTGAAACTTGAATGGGTGTAGTTGTAAGTCCCTCCGACGAAGGAGGCGGGAAGACAGGTGTTGTCCACACTGGTGACGCAATTGATGCCGGCCCCCGGATCCGCCACCCAGGAAGAAGATATGCCGACGAAATAATTTGAATTGCTTGTGTTCTGCAACCTGAAATAAACCGTTTTCAGGGCGGCGGGGAGATCGTCGCAGTCATCCGTCGCCGAGCCGGTCATGGTGGAAAGACTGTTTTTGTAGGGGACATCCGGCATGGATATGGCGACCACGGGGCTCGTGCTATCGACAACAAAATGTCTGATCTGCGCCGAGCCCTCCGTTTTTCCGTTGGGCACATTTTGCGCAATTGTTTGCAACTCGAAGTAACGGTGGGTGGGCCAGTTGCTGCTGACAAATGAAATCGTCCAGTCGCCTGATTCCTGGAACGTGGTGACCCCAAGCCAGTCGGAGAAAGAAGCCACGGGTACCCAACCAACCCCATTCCAAGCCACATCATCGCCGCCGGTTCCAAAACCGTTGTCCGACCCGGCGTTCAGAAGCCGGTAGGTGACGGTGGAAGATTCCGCGCTGGTTCCCTCGATGGTGGTCAGGTTTCCGGGTTTATAATGGCTGTTTTCACTGGAGGGAACTGTAATCCTCGAAAGGGGACTGGGTGTTTTCTTGTTGAATTCGACCCGGTTTAAATTGCCCGTCGTGTTCGGATTGCCGGTTTTGTTTTTCGCCAAATCCCGGGCTCTTACGAAAATTTGGTAGGTGCGGTCACTGGTAAAGGTGGGGGTGGAAGCTCCAGTCGCCGTCCATCCAAAAACCGGGGGAGTTCCCCCTTGATTGACCAAGGTGGTCGCTTGATGGAAAACATTGTCCGGCAAAGTGGATTGATCAGGATCGGCGGTAATATCATAAGCTTGGGTCGAGAAATTCCAGAACTTCTGGGCGGCTCCGGTTCCCGACTTTTCATAATAGGCGATTTCCACCAGATCGACCACGTTCCCCTCATTGGCAAAACCCTGCGGGTCCGTCGCGGTCCCCGAGATTTGAGTTACCGCGGTTTGGTCCGAGCCGTTGGTTGGAAAGCCGATGTAAGAGGCCGGCGCGGTTGTGTCAATGACAAAGAAATTTACATTGGTGTAGGTATTGTTATCGTCAGAATTAATTCCCAAATTCTGATTCGTCGAATCCTCCTGATTGCCAATCATGGTTCGAGCGGCGTTGCGAGCCTGGTCAAAAGCCTTGGATACAACCCGGTATTTGCGCCCGGCTGAATTGGGATAGGAAGCCATGGGAATTGTTACTTGCCACGGAAGCGGGGTGATCCCCGATACAGTGTAGGTCGTAAACAATAATGAGGAAGACGAAAAAGCGGAGGTGTTATAATCAAACCAGCGATCGTCGCCGGAGCTGTTAAAATATCCGTCCTCTCCCGCATCCCTTATTTCAACCCAAATCTTCCAAACTCCTGCCCCCCCTGTCGGCGGCAAATCATAAGCCGTCCCTTGAATGGTGGGGAGGTTTGAGCCCGCGGTTTTATTGAAAAAGGCCAGGGAAGAAGGCCAGTCCGGACTGGGAATGGTCACCGAGGAAACCGGGGCCAAGGTTTCGTAATTGAAGGGCACGTCAACGGAAATGGTGGAATCGAAATTGTTGTAAGTGGAATCGGGCCACGCGACATTATCGCGCGCCCAAACCCTAATTCGATAAGTGTCTGAACTGGCATTAAAGAACCCGTTTTGCAGGCTCGACATGTCCCACGTCCAATTTCCTCCGTTCAGATCGGGGTTGATGTCATTCCTTTGGTCGGGCGTTTTCCAACCGCTCAGGGTCCAGTATTTTCCTGTCGAATCCTGGGACACCCCGAGGTAAACGGCTTGAATGCCTGAGTAGCCGGAGTCGGGAAGATCGGCCACTGCTCCCGTCATGGCCGAAAACTTTTCTAAAAAAGTGTCGTTGGAATAGGGGAAAGTGACGGTCGTGGTGGGCGCCACGGTATCGTACTGGAAATCGACGGTAGAAATACTAATTTGAACATTAGTCGCGTTATCATAAGCCCGCGCTCGGAAGCGGAACTTCTGCCCATCATAGGAATCATAATTAATTCCCGTCGCATGCCAAACGCCCCAGTCCCCTGGCGTAGTGGTGTAGCCCACGTTCCAAATATCATCGGCCGGAAATGAATTTATGAAGGTGTCCCCTCCGGGGCACAATCCCGGATTATCATTTTTGGCGCACCAGTACGTCCCCAATCCCACGCTCCAACCCACCCTGGCGGAATACTCAATTTTTGAAACCTTTGATTCCCCCACGCCATCGGAAGATATTCCTGTCATTGTGGACAAAGACATTTTTCCGTACGCATTGGGAGAGGTGTGATTTATTGGATAAGTAATGGAACTGGTGGGACGCCCTACATCAAAATTAAAGGACCGGGAAACAGCGGTATTGGACGTATCTCCCGGCGTTGAGCTCCCGTGCCAGTTCCCGGCGGTATCCTTCCCCCAAAGGTGCGCGGTATAATTACCTCCTGTATCGAAGGGAATGGTCGAAATATCAAATGACCAGGTACTGGTTTTATCTTTCCATAATCGGCATTTTGACACCGGAGTCACCGTCCAGGAACTGTTCGCCCAATCCCAGAAGGAGCCCGATTGTTCCAAGGCAAGGTAAACATACCGGTAGTTATAAACATCCACGATATTGTCATCGACTCCACCCCCGATGGTGGGAATGGAATTCAACCACTGATTGGGAGTGGCCCAGGTTGTCAGGGTTATCGTGGGACGGGAGACGTCGTAATAGAATTGATATTCTGAGGCGTAGCTGGACCAGCCGAGGTCGTCCACTCCGAGAACCCCCACTCTGTATTTCGTGCCGTCGGACCAATTGGGCCGGCTGGGCGTTGAAGTCGCGGTGACATACCAAGAATAATTGCTTTGAGCACTGGATAAGGTCGATCCTTCCACATGAAAATACGTTGTCGCCCCTGTCCCTGTCCAACCACCCCCTGTCCAGTATTTGTCGTCTGAATTATCCGACGGGGTTCCGTTGGTGTCGGCAATGAGAGCCATCACTTTTTTAACCCCAATTCCGGCGTCGGAAGCCCCTCCTGTTGCGTTGGGACGATTGCTGAAGGTATAAAAACCATTATTTGCAGGTGTGTTGATCGTCATCGATGGGCCCGCTTTATCAATGGTTAAAGTGCGCGAATCGACTTTTCCTGTCGCCCAGTCGGAGGTGGTGCCCCGGGCCTCAATTTTATATTGGTAGCCGTTCGCCTGCTGGGTATCGTCATTGGTCCACTGGGTATAGTTCCAGGGAGATGTTCCATTGGCGTCGGCGGCCCGCCATTGCTGACTCAAAGGCAAGGCCGGGTCAAAGGAACTGCCGTTCCAATACCCTCCTCCGCCTGAAAGGAGCGTAATCCGAACCTGCGTGGTGCTGATGACTGCCGGAGAACCTGCCGGCAGTTTGACGGAAGTCCCGCTGATCAAAGCCACTCCCGATGAATACACTACCGATGAGGATGGGACTGAAATACCGCAGGCAGGGTTGGTAATGGTAAACGATGAATACATAATATTGCTGTCCTTTCCGTCCGGGTTCATCAATCGAACGCTATAGGTTCCGCTCGAAACGGTTGGGTCAATGGCCAGAGAAAGCGAAATCGATGTGGGATTGTTCAAAGTCGCGGCAGCGACCCCAATCCCATCGACCACCTGGCTGGAGACGATATCCAGAAATGTGACCGTCGGGACTTTTCCTGAGAAAGTTTGGAAATCCTTGCCGTATAGGGTCAGATTGTAATAGGGTGGCCCGCCATAGCCGGCCCCGGTGCCGGCGTTCAATACACTCATCGATGCTATGTTCGGAACAGTAAAGGTCGAAGTCGGAATTAAATCGAACATGACGTTGCTGCCGTCGGTAAAAAGAACGGGAATGGGATCGTTGGCGTTTGGATTTAGAACCGGAGTGCAAGGGTCCCTTCCGTTCTGCCAGGATACTTTGGTCCATGCGGCCGGATTGCTGGCCAGGGCATACGCATAAGTCAGGTGAGCCGCGGCATTGTCGCCGTAAACCGCATACAGGGTCCCGTTGGTGTAGTCCCCGTTGTGGAGAGTGAGGCTGGGAGATTTGAGGGGAGCGCCGCCCGACCCCGTGTTATCAATGGTGACCTGGGCAGTCCAGGCGTTAACCCCATTGTTTCTCCGCCCCCAAATTAAATTTCCTGCGCTATTAATCTCCACAAGATCCACCTGCAAAGTCCCTTCCACGGAGACCATGCTGACATGCGAGGTGTCGGTTGCATCCATGGCTGAAAATACCCCGTTGGTACCGGTATAGTTACCGAGGGTTAAATTGGCCTGGATACGGTACTCTCTGAGCACCTGGCTATCGCCGTCTTTTCCCATAAAAAACGATTCGCTGTTATTGGTGGGAGTGAGTTGGGGGAACCACCTGGCCTGTTGAGCGCAAGCCTGGTTAATAAACGTCACGGCATTGCAATTGGCAAAATTTTGATCACATTTGAGCAGGTTGACATAATAGCTGCCCGCCGCTCCGCGGCGCGCCTCACCCGCGATGAGAGTATTATTGGCATCATCCAGAGTGATGAACACGGGAGCATCCTTGATCACCTGTTGATCGTTTGCGATCTGATAAATTGAAACAGCCGGTCCGAGGGGCCAATTTATGGTGCCGTTCGCGTTCAGAACCCCCTTGCGGGTATAAAGCGGCAGGTTGTTATCGGAACCATCTCCCACCACAACCCAAACCACATCGCCCGTTCCGGCAACATTTTTTGACCATACCGAACCCATGGAACTTGCTGTCGGAGTGGCGGGAAAAATTTCCTCGGGATCGGTAAACGATTTTCCATTCTTGGAATAGGACCAACTGAACTTGCCGCCGCTGTTGAAAAAAACCCAATAGCCATTGGAGGTTGCGGCGATACGCCTTTGACTATTGGGAGAAGTGTCCCCTGCGGCCACTTGGACCGCGGACGCATAAGATAGTCCCTTGAGGGAGAAAACCAGAGCGCAAAACAGGAACAATCCCCCGATCCAATGAAGAATCGAGGTTAACCCGCCGCGATATGTATTCTTCTTAGTGCCCATTTTTCAGAGCCTCATTGCGCAATCTCATAAATTCTTCAAACACATGGTGGAGCTTTCCGTCCGGATCAAAGGCCAGTTCCCGCCTCTCATTTCGGGTCACGACTGCAATCTCCAGCACGATGTTGTCCCGCCCGGGAACTTTGACCGCCGGAACCTCGCCGGCTCCGCGGACCTCTTTGTCCAGGGCGTCAAATTGTTCCGGGGTGACAGGTAAACTTGACTTCCGGCCGGTGCTCCAAGCCAGGGTGAATTTTTTCTTATCCAGCCGAAGTGTTTCAAAAGCGCCGTTTTTGGCATTGGTCCGCTTTATCTCGATTGATTTGGTGGCCCGCATATCGTCAAACCGGGCTGATTCTGCAGCTTTGACGATTTTCATTCTGGCCTGAGAAGCGGCGGGTCCGAAAAGCGAAAGTAGAGCGAAAGTTATTAAACCGGTTGAATGAGCTTTCTTTAGAAATAGATATCTCCTATTACGTGCGCATGCGCGCGCGCAATAAGATATCCCTTTGTCTATGTTAAGCTTTTTGTTCATTACTCCCCTTTTTCGTTCTGACCGAGCGGCGAATATTCCCAGAACTTACTACTCGCACACCCAATCCGCTGTTCACCCTTTCCAACTTCAGACAGTAAACGCGGGTATACGCGAACATCATTTTCCGAGCGCAAGCGTCGACAGCCGAAGTTCAGTGGGCTGGGTGCGGCAGGGAAGTCATTACCGGAGGAGATAAGTCGAGGATAAAATAAAGGATACGAGGAATTGAAAGCTTGTCCGGGCATTTTCTTCAAGTCGAACTCCTTTCGGACAGTTTAAATGGAGTTCATTGAAAGAAACAAGCCCATTTTTAAATTTGTTTTTTTCATTTCTCAACCAGGAATATAGGCCGGATCCTGCCTCCAAAAACCTCCGCGAGAGCCACCCAAACAGATGGTTCCAGGTTTGTTCCATCATTATTAGGAAATTTCTTCGGGCGGGGGTCAGGTTAAACATCAAAAGATCGTTCAGGCTGCGGACAAAGAGGTTCTCCAAATTTTTCCTTGCGGCGAGGGACTTAACCGGGCGGTTCAAACTGTCCCGCGCGTCAAGGTCGCTCAAGTCCAAAGCCTGCCGGGGAGGCATGATGGAAAATTTCGGGGCATCCGCCGAATTGGAATAATCCGGGCACAGGAAGATAGCTCCTCCTCCCATGAGAATTGCGGAGAGCAAAATGAATTTCAGTTTTTTATTCATTCAATATTTTAATCGCCGTTTTGATTTGCGCTATCTCAAATGTAACAGCTAAACGGCTAATGTCAAATGAAAATCCTGTGACAAATATAAGGCAGGATATAAGGGGAACTTGTCATTGCGAACCCGCCATTGTTCTTTGGCGGGTGAAGCAATCTCATTAATCTGATTTATGAGATTGCTTCGCTTCGCTCGCAATGACAGCTGTTTTTTCAGCGGCTGAGACAGTGTTACTGAGAAGCATGGCCACGGTCATGGGGCCGACGCCGCCGGGAACAGGGGTTATCCGGGAGGCAACGGATTTGGCGGATTCAAAATCGACATCTCCTTTCAATCCGTTTTCCATTCGAGAAATCCCAACATCGATGACGGTGGCTCCCTTTTTGATGGCGTCCTTTTTTATCGAGTGAGGAACACCCAAGGCGGCGATCAAAATATCCGCCCCGTGGCAGACAGAAAACAAATCCCTAGTCTTCGAATGAGCAATTGTTACTGTGGCGTTTAGGCTTAAAAGTAATTGAGCCACAGGCTTTCCAACAAGGTTTGAACGCCCCACGACCACCGCGCTCTTTCCGGAAATTTCAACGCCTTCCTTAAGAAGAAGATGAATGATTCCGTACGGAGTGCAAGGAATGGGAACGCCGGAGCCGATAATCTCATCCCAGGATTTGAGGCGCGCGATTAGGCCCTGATTTAAAGGGTGCAGCCCGTCCGCGTCTTTTTTCGGATCGACCGCCAGAATCGCTTTTTCGGGATCAAGCTGTTTCGGCAGGGGCATTTGGACAATCATGCCGTGAACTTTTTTATCGCGGTTTAATTCGCCGATAACAATTTCCAACTCCTTCTGGGAAATGTTGCCGGGAAGAGGTTTATGAATGGAATTAATTCCGATGGCTTCACATTGTTTGATTTTCTGACGGACATAAACTTCGGAGGCCGGATTATCGCCGACCAATACCGTGGCCAGCCCCGGTTTTATCCCTTTTTTTTCCAGGGCCTCGACGCGGACTTTAAGGTCCGCCAGAACTTCGGCGGCAATCTTTTTTCCATCAATTATCTGGCCCATATTTTTAGCCTGCTCCATTTTCACGAACGATGAGTCTTAACGCCCCTTTCATTACCGAAAAACTAATTTCCTCCACCCCATAATCGACCACCCGCTCCCCGTCGGCCTGCGGATACATTTCCCGATCCGACTGCACTTCAATGCTGTGGGCGTCCATCCTTGCGGTCTCCTCATCGTTCAAGCTTCCGCCCAACCGGGCCTTCAATAATTTCTTCACGAACTTCGCCTTGCTCTGCATGGGAACGAAAAAGGCGGAAAGAAGGCCGTCATCCGGGGCCAGGTCTTTACTGAAATACATCCCATTATTGAAAAAGGGGCCGTTCATCACAATCCCCAAAATCGCCCGCAGAGTCTCATATTGAGTTACGTGGTCGGTGCGCCATTCAATCTGAAGTTTGTGTTGGTCAAAACTAAAAATATCCCGCAATGGTTTGGATTTTTTTCTCTGGAGGGCTTCCTTGGTTCGGCCAAAACCGGCGTTGTTAACAAAAATCCTTGAAACTGAAGCGCATTTAAGGAGTCCCAGGTCGAAATTTTTAACGGAAATTTTATCGGAAAAAATGCCCTTCATAACTTCCTTCCATGATTCCCCGCCCAGGTTCCTCGCAAAATCGTTGGCTGTCCCGACGGGTACAAGCGCCACCGCCATTTTTTTCAGGGCGTCCAAACGGTAAAGTTCCTGGACGGCGCGGCTTAAAGTTCCGTCTCCCCCCCACACCGCGATTTTATCCTTTCCTTCCCGCAAGGCCCATTCCACCAAAGTTTCAATGTGGGTGGGATGGCTGCGCCTTTCCACCCAGCAATAATTGTCCATGGGGACCTTTTTGAAAACTTTTCTGACTGCCCCGCGATGTTTCTCGCTGGGATTTAAGATGTGGAAAAAATTTTGGAATTCACTCATTTATTCATCCTGTCATTGCGAGCCCGCCGAAGGCGGGCAAAGCAATCCCGTTTCTATAATTAAAATTATCGACGGGACCATTCCGTGACATGGTCTCATGATTAATGGGATTGCTTCGTCGCGTTGCTCCTCGCAATGACACGCCTTACCCCTTTCCTTTTAATTTTTTAAAGGCCCTTTCTACCGAATTCCATACTTCGCCGGGGCGCTCGGAAAGGACCGGGTCGAGTAATTCTCCGCCGTCAAAACTCCAGGCGGCCAGGTGAGAAACCCCTTCATTAACTGCCACGTTGCAGGCTTGTTCAATCTCACCTTCCGAACCAGCCGGAAGCCGCATGGCCTGAATCCATACTTGAGATTCCTTCCCGTTTCGCCTCGCCATCTCAAAGACAAATCGGGAAAATTCTTTTACATGCACCCTGGGATCCCTATTCCAATGCCACCGCCAATAGGGATCGCATCCCAAAATATCGAGGGACTTTAATCCCGCGGCCTCTTCCCAGAACCAATCATAATCTTTGATTCCCCTAAAGGCATATAAACAAATGGCATTGCGAAGCTTATTCTCGTGGCAGAAATCCATAATTTCGCTAAGAAAACTTCTCACCATTTTCCGTCTGAAGATCCGGGCGTTCTCATTTAATTTGGCCGGCAAGTCCTCGCCGAACTCCTTTTTGAAGAGGGCCTTGCAGGTGGAGCAGGCGCAGGAAAATATCCCCTCAATTTCGGAGTCTATATCGAAAGCGATGTGGGGCTCATCCCAAAATATAACCTCCGCTCCCATGTCCCGGACATTCAAGACCCATTCTTTTACAAAGGAGCGAAACGCGGAATTATTAATGCAGGCCGCGGGAACAAACCGGCCGTCAGACATCACCTGCCAGGCTCCGCGGTGTTCCAAAATAAATTTGGAAAAGGCTTCCCCGCCGAAAACCCCACCCAGTCCCCAGGGATCAACCCACACTTCAAGGCCTATTTTTTTGGTTTCCTGAAAAATTTTGGAAAGGACAGATTTATGAAAAATTAAATCAGGTTCACTTACGGTGTGAACAACATAGTCGCACGACTCGGATATCCTGCGCAAGTCCTCCCGCGCATGGTTGATAAACCGATTTCCAAAATATGAAACACCCAGCCGTGTCATTTACTTGTCATTTGCCGTCATCTGTAGTTTTCAAATTGAAGCGGGATTCCATAATCCCTGGATTTGATAAGGGCGATTACTTCTTGAAGAGAATCTTTGGATCTTGAGGTCACCCGCACCTGGTCTCCCTTGATGGAAGGCGTCACTTTGGCCTTGGTGGCTTTGATATCAGCCACAATCTGTTTGGCTTTTTCAGACGATATTCCCTGGTTAACCTTGACCGCCTGACGGACCGATCCCCCGATGGCCACTTCCAACTTTTCGAATACGAGCGCCTTTTGATCGATTCCCCGTTTGGCCCACCTTCCCCGCAAAATATCGACGACGCTCTTAAGCTTGCCCTCGTCGTCGCTCACCAAAATAATTTTTCCCTCTTTTTTATCCAATTCCAGCTTCGAAATGCTGCCCTTAAAGTCAAAGCGCACGGATATTTCGCGATTGCAAGCGTTGACGGCGTCATCGGCGGCCTGCATATCGACTTTGGACACCACATCGAACGAAAATTCTTCAGCCATAATATTTTTCCTTAAATTAAATTTCTACGCCTTCCCCTTACCCTCCCCCGCGGGTGAGAGGCCCCATTCTGGCTTCATCAATTCCCTTATTGGCCAGTTTGTCCGCCAATTGCAGCTTGGGATGCTCCCTGGGAACGTTAAAAAATTTCACCGAAGAAAACTTGGCCACCCTCTGCATAACTTCCTCGTGGAACTTCGCCATTTTCTCAGACTTGAGGCTATACTGCCCGTTCAGCTGTCTCACCACCAATTCACTGTCCAAATAGCACTCCGCCTCGTCCTGAGTGATTTCATAAGCCCGGTCCAAGGCGACCAAAAGGGCCCGGTATTCCGCTTCATTGTTGGTGCATTCGCCGATGTACTGGTGGTCTTGAAAAAGTTTCCGGTCGTTTTCATCGAAAATCAAAATGCCGATTCCGGCATGCCCGGGATTTCCCCTTGAGGCCCCGTCTGTGTAGGTCAAAACCTTTTTAATTTTCTGCGGGGCGGCCTGGCGGGACCGTATTTCCTCGTTCAAAAACTTCTGGGTTTCAATTAATTCTTCGAGCGACGCCGACTTTAAATAAGATTTAACATCCATTATTTTCCCTCACACGCTTTTTTCAGCAGGGCCGCCAGCTCCGCCGCATTTTTATAGGGAAGCACCACTCGCGACCTGACCCTTCCTTTCCTTTGTCCCGGCGGCAGAAAAACAAAATCCAGAACCAATTCTTCCGGCGCCTGGTGGAGGACGCTCACGTTGCTGTAAACTCCCTGAGCCGTCACGGGATCTATATCAATCGACACCCCGGGAAGTGCCTCCGGGAGGAGTTCTCCTTCTTTGGGTTTTCCCTCCACGCGAACCTCTTTAAAATTGGGACCGAATTTTGTGTACGTATGCCTCCCTTTTGAAAACTTTTTAAATTCGGTCATCGGGAAATACGAAACCGCGCCGGCTTGGCTCGGGTTAATCCGAAATACCATTTGGTCCCCTGCAAAATTCGCCGGGCCGCCCGGCCGTCGCCATAGGGGTTGATGGCGTTGGCCATTTTGGAATAATGCCGCCGGTCTTTCAGAAGCCAGGAAACTTCCCGAATGATTTTATTTTTATTGGTGCCGACGAGTCGCACCGTTCCGGCCCGCACCGCCTCCGGCCTCTCCGTGACTTCCCGTAGGACCAATACGGGCTTTCCGAGGGAAGGGGCTTCCTCCTGGAGACCGCCCGAATCTGTCACCACGATGCGGGATTTCCTCATTAGATTCACCAGATCGGAATAATCCAGCGGGGGAAGAAGGTGAAAATTGGATTTGCCACGGAGATATCGATGCGCCGGCCCGAAAACATTGGGGTTGGGATGGACGGGATAAAACCAATGAACCTCAGGGTGTCTTTCGGCAAGATCCCGCAGGGCCGAAAAAACATTTTGGAACGGAACCCCAAAGTTTTCGCGCCGGTGCGCGGTTAAAAGGATAATTTTCTTCCCGGCCTTTAATAAAGCGGGGACCTCCTTTTTCAAAGAGGCGTTGCGAAAAGCCAAATCCTTGCGGACGGTTTCAAAGAGCGCGTCGATAACGGTATTCCCTGTAACGAATATATTTTTCGAATCAATTCTCTCTTCCCGCAGGCATTTTTCCGCAAAGGAAGTCGGGGCGAAATGCAAGGTTGTTAGAGCGTCGGTGAGATGCCGGTTCATTTCCTCCGGGTAAGGGCGGTATCTGTCCCGGGTTCGGAGTCCCGCTTCCACGTGGCCGATGGGAATTCTTTTGTAAAAAGCCGAGAGAGCGCCCGCCAGAGTGGTGGTGGTATCCCCGTGAACCATGACCAAATCGGGCCGCCATTTTTCGAGGATGGGTTCGAAATTTTTAAGAACCCGGCCGGTAATGTCAAACAAGGTTTGTCCAGGCCGCATGATGTCCATGTCGAAATCGGCTTTGAGACCGAAAATTTTCAGAACCTGATCCAGCATGGAACGGTGCTGGGCGCTCACGCTAAGAATCGTTTTAAAATTCCGGTCGGCTTTAAAGGCCTCCACCACCGGCGCCATCTTGATGGCCTCGGGTCGGGTTCCGAAAAAGAAAAGAACCTTCTTCACTTTTTCATCCCCACGACAGTCACGCTGATAACGCTAAAGATTAAAGTGACAACGTAAACCAAAAGGACAATTTCCTTTTGAGTCCAGCCGGCATCAAGAAGCCGGTGATGAAAATGACCTCGGTCCGCCTCGAAGGGATTCCTTTTTTGAAACAGCCGCCGCCCGAACACAAAGGTCATGTCCGCCATAGGAAGGGCCGCCAGAAGCAGCGGAACAATCAAAACGGCGAGGATCGTTGTTTTAAAAGTCCCGATAACGGCAATGCAGCCCACCAGAAATCCCAAACTGATGGACCCCCCGTCTCCCATAAACACCCGGGCCGGGTAAAAATTAAAAACCAGAAATCCCAAATTTCCACCCAGAAGCGCCGCGGCGATAATGGCGGCCAGTTTCATCTGCTGGTTAAAGAGAGCGGAATGGACCATCGGCTGAACCAGGGAAACGGCCAAAAAGGAAAAACTGACGATGGAAACAATCCCCGCAGCCAGGCCGTCCAGACCGTCGACGAGATTTATGGCGTTCGCCATCCCCACCAGCCATAAAACGGTTAGAACCATGGTGAGAAAAACGGGAAAGTGAGAATAGGCTTCCAGTCCCGGAACAGAAAGTCCGTAAATCCGCACCCCATAGATCATCGCCACGAAGGCGGCAATAATTTGAAATAGGAATTTCATTCCCGCCCGGACAGGTTTCCGGTCGTCAACCAATCCCAGAATGAATAGGAGGAGGACGCCGAAAAGAATTCCCGCCAGCTGCTCCCCAAGGTTAAGAGTGAAATAAACCTTACCGTCTCGCAAAATTTCTTTACTGAATTTTAAAAGCTTCCTGAATTCGGGAGCGGCGAACCATAATATAAGGAGGCTCGCGAAAAACCCTGAGAGAATTCCAATTCCCCCCCAGCGGGGCATGGCAGCGTTATGAATTTTTCGGGAATCGACTGGATCCATGGCGCCAAAGCACTCGGCGAGATAAATGCTCACCGGAGTCATAACGAGAGAGACGACCAATGACCCAATCAGGGCGATCAGATACACTCTAAGCATGCGATTTATAAAGCGGAAATTTGGCGCAGAACTTTTTCACTCCAGCCCTCACCCCTTGAAGTTTTTTCTCATCACCCCGATTATCCAAAGCATCGACAATGAATTGCGCGATTTGCTTCATCTCCTTGGCCTTCATCCCGCGGGTGGTCACAGCGGGGCTCCCAATTCGGATTCCGGAGGAGATAAACGGTTTCTCGGGATCATACGGAATGGTATTTTTATTGACGGTGATCCCGGCCTTGCCAAGAACGTCCTGGGCGTCCTTCCCGGTGATGCTCTTGGGCCTCAAGTCCACCAAAAACATATGGCAATCGGTTCCGCCAGCAACAATCCGGAACCCTTTTTTCGCGAGCTCCTCCGCTAAAATCCTGGCGTTTTCCAATACCTGCTTTTGATACTTTTTGAATCCGGGTTTAAGAGCTTCACCCAAAGCGACCGCTTTGGCGGCGATGACGTGCATGAGCGGGCCGCCCTGGCCGCCCGGAAAAACGGCTTTGTCAATTTCCTTCGCATACTTCTCCTTGCACATGATGAGACCACCTCGGGGTCCGCGCAAAGTTTTATGTGTGGTGGTGGTCACCACATCGGCGTAGGGAACAGGAGACGGATATAAATTGGCGGCCACTAGGCCAGCGTAATGGGCGATATCCGCCATAAAATAGGCCCCCACCGAATCGGCCACTTTTCTAAAGAAAGCCCAGTCAAAAATCCGCGAGTAGGCCGACGCTCCGATGCAAAACAATTTTGGTCTATATTTTTTCGCGAGAGCCTCAACTTCAGGATAATCAATCATTTCCGTTTGCTGGGAGACCCCAAACCCCACCACGTTGAAATATTTGCCGGAAAAATTCAGGGGATGGCCGTGGGAGAGGTGTCCTCCGTGGGCGAGCTGCAAACCCAAAACGGTGTCTCCAGGGTTTAAGAGCGCCATGAACACGGCGATATTGGCCTGGGTTCCTGAATGAGCCTGGACGTTCACATGCTCCGCCCCAAAAATCTTTTTCGCCCGCTCGATGGCCAAGGTTTCCGCCACGTCCACGAACTCGCATCCGCCATAGTACCGCTTTCCCGGATAGCCTTCGGCGTATTTATTGGTCATCACGCACCCCTGGGCCTCCAGCACCGCCTCCGAAGTGAAATTTTCGGACGCAATGAGCTCCAAACCCTCTCTTTGCCGGTGAACTTCGCTGATAATGGCCTTATAAATTGGGGGATCCTGCTTTTTAATATTTGAATACACTATTTCCTCCTGAATCTCTGGCTACAAATTACGTTCTTTGAGACGGTAAATCAATCGAGAAAGGGCTTTTTTAATCTCTTCCAGGGTCGTCTGATACACTTGCTGGGACTGCCCGATGGGGTCAAGAATTTCCTCCGCACCGTCCTTAATACCTACGTGGGATTTAAGCAAAAAAACCTTTCCAGCGGCCTGGGGATATTGAAGGGTGATGGTTTCCTTGTGCCTTTCCTCCATCACCAAGATCAAATCTGCCGACTCAATTTTATCTTGAGAAAGCCCGCGGGGGGAATGAGCAATTTCACCGACGCCTTCAAGACGCAGGGCTTCCCTGGCTTCCTTGGGAAGTGCCAGCCAGGCGGCCGGGCTAATTCCCGCTGATTCCACCGACACCCCTTCGATTTTTTCATCCTTCAGCATCTTTCTGAATAGATGCTCCGCCATGGGACTGCGGCAGGTATTTCCCGTGCAAACGAATATTATTTTCATAAATATTTTAAGTGCTGAGTGCTGGGTGCCACGTCATTTAGCACTCGGCACTTTGCAAACACTTCAACAAATTGGCTTTGGAAATCGCCCCTTCCCTTAAAACTGTGAACGGATAGTGGGTTACATCCACAATGGTGGACTCCACTCCCAGGCGGCACCTCCCGGCGTCGATTATCAGGTCGACCTTGTCCGAAAAAGCCTTCCGAACGTCTTTACCCGTCCGGAACGATTTTTTTCCCGAAATATTGGCGCTGGTCACCGCCAAAGGAACTTTGATTTTATCGAGAATATCCTTGACCACACCGTGATCCGGTACCCGAACGGCGATGGTCTCCCTCCCACCGGAGGCCACTAGAGCCAGGGATAAGGTTTTAAAAATTAAAGTTAAAGGACCGGGCCAATATTTTTTTATCAAGGGCCCCGCTTCCCGGGGAATTTCCTTCGCCACAAGGGGCAATTGATGGGTACTATTTAAAAATATCGGAAGCGGCTTGTGATAGCTCCGCCCTTTCAGTCCATAAACTCTCTGCACCGCCCGAAAATTGAAGGCGTTGCAGGCAATCCCGTAAACGGTGTCGGTTGGAATAACCATGACTCCGCCCGAATTTAAAACGCCGAGGCATTCCTTTATCTCGGCCTTGGAAAGTATTTCCCGGCAGCGAATGACAATGGATTTAAGTTGTCTTTTCTTGAGGGGCGAAGCCTGCACGGATGAGAGTATATTAAGTTCGGTAGCCGGCGTTGATGCCCACATATTGGCCGGTGAAATCGCACGTCCTGTATTGGGACTTCTTGGGACCAAGTCCCAGATGAACCCGGATAAAAATCCGTTTATTGCGCATATAGCGGATGACTTTCTGATCCGAAAACGGAACTTCCATCCCGCCTTTGCAAACGAGAGTGTCCCCAATCCAGATTTTCACTCGGCGCGGTTCGAAGGGAACACCGGACCGCCCCATCGCGGCCAGGATTCGTCCCCAGTTTGGATCCGCTCCATGAACGGCGGTTTTTACCAAGGGTGAGGAAGCAATTACCGAAGCCATGGACCTGGCGGACTTCTCGGATCGCGCCCCCTCCACGAATATCTGGACTAGCCGGCTCGCGCCCTCTCCGTCCAAGGCGATCAAATCAACCAAATGGTCGCAGACTTTAAAAAGCCCTTCCCGGAAGAGGTGATAATCCTTGGTCCGGCGGCCCTTGATTTCCGGGGATCCGGAGGCGCCGTTGGCGAGGAGAGCCACAAAATCGTTGGTGGAGGTGTCGCCGTCGATGCTGACGCAATTAAAAGTTTTGTCCGCCACATATTCCAGGGCCCACTGCAGCGGTCCGGATTTAATGGAAGCATCCGTCAAAATAAACCCGAGCATTGTGGCATGGAGTTCGCCATGGGGCCCCCGCAAGACGGGGTGAATCATTCCGGACCCTTTGCAGCAACCCCAAATAGTGACGGGAACCCCGCCAATTTTTATCACCGCGGATGCCACCTTGGGAATGGTGTCGGTGGTCAAAATTGCTTCGGCGGCCGAGCGCACCTCATCGGTCCCCGCGTTCCTCAAGGCACCAAGGAGCGACTTCAACCCCTTCCGGTAATTTTTTAATTTTATCCTCGGCCCGATGACGCCGGTGGAAGAAAGCCACACCTGATCCATGGGGAGTTTCAATCCCCGTGAGGCCCATTTCGCCGTCTCGAGGGCGTCACGGTATCCTTGCGGCCCTGTGGCCGCGTTGGCGCTTCCGGAATTGACCACGACGGCCCTCACCAGCCCCCTCGTATTAAGAATGGCTTTTTGAGTGTAAATCAATGGCGCCGCTTTAACGCGGCTCGCCGTGAATAAAGCGGCTCCGTGCGCGGGGAAATTGGAAAGAAAAAGAGCCATATCTTTCTTCCCTTTCTTATAAGACACTCCCGCCGCGGTGCCGGCGGCGGAGAAGCCTAACGGCCAGTGAAACTTATGGAACATGTTTTGCGGTGTTACCTCTCATCCACGTAGGGTGACATGTGGTTCATGCGGAAGTTGCCTTTCTGATGGTTCCGGTGATTATGGTTCGGACCCCGTCTCCTACGGCGCAGGCGGTTTTTCACCTCGCGCCGGCAATCGGGGCACCTTTTCGGATCGGTAAAACCCTTCGTCCGGAAAAAACGCTGTTCCCCCACGTCAAAAACGAACTCTTCCTGACAATCTTCGCAAACCAGTAATCTGTCGCCCGGTCGCAGCTTAAGGGAGCCGCCTCCTATGCCAAAGATTCTCTTTAGCGTGTCGATAAAACCCATACATTTCTCCTTTTAATTTCAAGGGGATCACCTAAGTCCTTCTGTTTCCGGCAGGCCACAGCAAAGATTCATGTTTTGAACAGCCTGCCCAGCCGCGCCCTTGCCCAGGTTGTCGATGGCGGCCAGCACTATCACTCGGTTCATTCGGCGATCTTCGGCGATCCCTATGTCGCAATAATTTGAATGTGCTACGTTCTTCGTTTGTGGTAGTTCGCCCAAGGGAAGCACTCGGACAAACGGCTCCCCAAGGTATGCTTCAACAAATACGGATCGAATTTCCCCCAAGCTCACGGACTTCTTTAAGGTCGCATAAAGCACTGATAATAGGCCCCGGGTCATAGGGACCAGATGGGGCGAGAAGGTCAGCTGTGGAGTTATCCGGCTGAACTTATTGAGAATATTTTCCATTTCCGGCTGATGGCGGTGAGAAGCCACCGCGTAGGCGGTGAAATTCTCGTTCGCTTCGCTGAACATGAGGCGAGGTTCGAGTTTTTTCCCTGCGCCTGAAACTCCCGATTTGGCGTCAATGATCAGGGTTTCAGGGTCGATGAGAGACTTTTTCAGAAGCGGCGCGGCGGAGAGGATTCCCGCCGTCGCGTAACACCCGGGGTTGGCGATGATGCTTGCCTCTTTAATTTGAGCCCTGAATAATTCGGGCAATCCATACACGGCCTTTTTGAGAAGGCCCGGGGCGCTGTGTTCCACTTTGTACCAGGCCAGATAGGTATCCGCAGATACAAACCGGAAATCCGCGGAGAGATCGATTACTTTTAGGCCGGCCCGGAAAAAAAAGTCGTTGCTTTTGATTCCCGCTCCCGCGGGATAACAGGAAAAAACAAGGTCGGAATCTTGGGCAATGCGCTTAACGTTCAATTTTTCAAGCCGTTTGGAAACAAGCCCGCGCAACTGAGGATGAACCGATTCAACGGCTTTCCCCGCCGAAGACTCCGAAGTGAGATGCTGAATCTGGACGTCTTTATGTTTGAAAAGAATTTTTAGAAGCTCGGCTCCAGAATAGCCAGTGGCCCCTAAAATTGATACACGAATCAAATTGATTCACTCCTATAGGGATTCCCTTCGTCATTTCTATTTCTCTTGCATTTCTATTAATACGACTATTTCGCCTTTCCAAAGGCGCCCTTTTGTTATTTCAATTACTTGCTGAACGGTCCCCCGGATAATTTCCTCGTTCAACTTTGTCAGTTCTCGCGCTACCACAACCTGAATTTGAGGCCCTATTTTAGCAATCATTTCCAGTGTTCGCTCGATCCTAAAGGGAGATTCCAAAAAAATTACCGTTCTCCCTGAATCTAAAGACTCCTTCAGGGCGGCCAGGGCCCGCCCTTCTTTTCGGGGAAGAAAACCGATAAAAATGAATCCTTCCTTCCCCATTCCCGAGGCGGAAAGGGCCGCAATCGGGCTTGATGCTCCGGGAATTGGAACCACTCGAATCCCTTCCTTGATCGCTTCCGTCACCAGCCTTAAGCCGGGGTCAGAAATCGTGGGTGTCCCGGCATCAGTGACCAGGGCGATTTTTTCTCCCCCCGTTAGGCGCCGGATTATTTCACCGCTCGCGCGCCCATGGACATGCTCGTCATAACGCAGGAGAGGTTTTGATATCCCCAAATGATGCATCAATTTTTGGGTCCGCCTCGTGTCTTCACAGGCGATCAAAGAAACCGTTTTCAGCGTTTCCGCGGCGCGAAATGTGAGGTCTCCCAAATTACCGATGGGAGTGGCCACCAAAAATAGCTCCCCATTCATGCCTGTGAGATTATGAACTTCAAAGAACCAAGTCCACGCCATTAACAAATTGTCAGGCGGTAGCTCCTTTCAGGAGGCCGCGTTTTTCCAAAACAACTAGAAAAGAGTCCACCACTTTCGGATCAAATTGTGTCCCGGAGCCCTTTTTAATTTCCTTTAAGGCGTCCACCACAGATAATGCCGAGCGCCAAGTCTTGTCGGTCGTCATGGATCCCCAGGCGTCCAAAACCGCCACGATCCGGGCGCCGAGAGGGATTTCCTCCCCCTTTAAGCCTTCCGGGTACCCCTGGCCGTTGAACCACTCCTGATGATAAAGAACCATCGGGGCCACCGGGGCCAGCATCGAAACGGGCGCCAAAATCTTGTGCCCAAGTTCCGGATGCTTTTTTACAATTTCAAATTCCTCCGCCGTTAATTTCCCCGGTTTCTTCAATATGGTTTCGTCGATTGCGATCTTCCCGATATCGTGCATGAGGGCGGCAAATTCCAAGTAGTAAACAAACTCCTCCGGCATGCTTAATTCCTTGGCCACCTCCCGGGCCAATTGCCTTGCCTGGCGGGTCTGGCCCGCTCGCGAGGCATCTTTTGAATCCAAAATATCGGCCAGGGTCTGAACAAGTTCCAGGTAAAATCTTTCGCGGTTATTCACCATTTCTCGGTTTTCCAGAATCAAACCGCATTGCTGGAAATATAACTTCAGGAGTTCGAATTCTCGTTGGGAAATTTTATCCTGCCCAACCATGGCTAGCCGAAAAACCCCCCACGCCTCACCGCCAACGACAAGCGGAACGGCAATAACCAAATTGCCTTCGGAAAAATCTTTCGAATGCTTGGTAATGACCGTGGATTTCCCCAGGGCCGCCTGACCCACCTCGTGAGAATCCATTTCCATCCGGTTGATCTTTTTTCTAACGGAAGCCTCTTGCCCCTGAACAATTTCCTGAATAAGTTCCTGATCCCTTTCCACAAACCGCCAGAAACTTCCGCCGTCCGCGCGAATCATCGCCCGGGCCTCGTCTAGACAAGTCGACTTCCAGGTGTCCGTCAAATGCGGTTCAAGGATCAGAGATTGCAAATTAGGGAGAGCGGTTAGAAAAATATTTATCTGCGCGGCCTGTCGGTCTAAAAGTTTTTGATTATTTTCCAGAGCCAACTGGAAGGCTTTCACCCGGAGTTCGTAATCTCTAAAACGGGACCAGATCCACAGCCCGATCAGGAAAAAAATGCTCGTTATGCCGATGCAATAGGAGCCCATAAAAATCTACTCTAAATTTAGATGCAAAATCGAAATATTTCAAGAGAAAGTGAAATAAATTCCATTGTTTTAAGGCCTTGAAACTCAATTGTTATCCCTCCATCCTTATTATTGGTATCTATGTCTAATCACACCCAGGAAAACACCATAGTAACGGTGGGAGTCTCCCATCAAGCGGACGCTTTTCAGGGCGGCCGGGAAGCGGCACAGGCTGCTAGACAGCAAATGAAAGGGGGCCCCGCCGATCTGGTCCTCGCCTTTGGCCGGGGAGATTTTCAATTTCAGGACTTCATTGAGGGAGTGCGTTTGGTGACCGGAGAGGACACACTGGTGGGTTTTCCTTCGGCTCAAGTCGTCTCTAGTAACCTGAAGACATCAGACGCTTCGGTTGTCTTGTTGATGCAGTCCTCCAAGGCCAAACTATCTTTGGCCTCCTTTTGCCAGAACGGAAACACAAAAGTGGCCGCAATCACCTCGCTCATTTCTCAATTCAGGGAAAAACGCGGAAATCAAAGCCGGCAATTCAAACACCGGTTTTTAATTTTAATCGACAACTTAAACAACAAAGAAAAAAACTTTATGGCTCAAAATTTGCGATTCGAGGCGGGTCTTCTCACCGAAATGGTGGCTATCAAACCTCCCGACTTAAAAAACGTTCCTCTCTTAAGCCAGGATAAAGTGGTTTATCAAGGTTTTGTGGCGATTGAAATCCTATCGAATGAACGGTGGGGGGCGGGGGCCATCAACATTGGCGAGTTTAAAAATCAAAAGGGTGTAAGCGCCGAGGCGGCAAAAACAATTTACCGGCGCGCTTTGAGCCAAATGGAGTCGAAACCGTCGTGCGGACTTTTATTTTCTAATTCTCCGGCGGAAAGTTTTTCCGCACAGGAATGGGAATCCATTCTCCAAGAAATAGACTCGCTTGCGCCGGGAGTCCCGCTAGTCGGAATTTCTACGGGAGAAATTTACATTCATCAAATGGATCGGCCAGCTTTTTTTCAAAAAGACGCACTCGCGGTGCTCCTTCTGCCTTAAGAAAAGGATAAAACGGATGGCTTCTGAAACGGAAAAACATATTAACCCGGACATGGGTTTCCTTAAACAAAATCAAAGCGGACTTCTGAAAATCAAGCCGGAAGAACTGGGGAGGCTTAAGCGGGAAATATTCTGGATGATTGGAGAGAATAGAAGCCGGGCGTTTTTCACTCGCTGGGGCTACTCCTGCGGACAGGGAGAAGCTCTGGAGATGAGCGCCACCGTCGATAAAGCCATCGGTCAATTCGAGTCCTATTCCAAAAACGGGGAAGAACTCGGTTTCGAGACGGTGTGCTCTCCTGAAGCGGAGGCGGCCTTTTGGCTGGGAGAAACAACATTTAAAACAAATCAATGTGATTTTCTGGCCGGCTATCTCACGGGTTTTATGAGCGCCAGAGCGGGAGAGCCGATAATATTTGTGGAAACCAAATGCCGAAGCAACCATAACCCATCCTGCGAATTCCTAGGAAAAAAACTTTCGGCGGCTTCCGATGAATTGCGGGAATCCGAAGCTCTTTACGCTGAAGACAACCTGGAGGCAGAGCTAAACGATGCCCTATTTCAGCTTAAGCAGACCAAGGACCGCTACCAAAACCTGTTTGAATATTCAAATGTCCCGATCTTCATCGTCGATCCGGAATCCGGGGGTTTTCTCAACATGAACATCGCCGCGACAGAATTGACGGGGTACTCCAAGGTTGAACTTCTGGGAATGAACGTTTTTGATCTTTGCCCCCCCGAATTCCATCCCCTCATCGTCGAACTAATGAAAAAACTGGTGGCCGAAGGAAAAGCGGAAGACAAGGAGGCCTCCATCACGAAAAAGGACGGTTCCCTCATTCACGTATCCCAGTCCAGCAAGGTCCTTTCCTACGGAGGCCGCCAGGTGATTCAGGCCGCCTTGCGCGACATTACCGATTTAAAAATTTCCGAACTTAAAGAAAAGGAACTGCAGGACCAGCTATCGAAAAGCGAACGGCTCTCGAGCATCGGACGGCTCGCCGCCAACGTGGCTCATGAACTTAAAAATCCCCTGGGAGCCATCCGCAACGCCCTCTACTACATAAAAACTTCTCTTCAAGAGAGTCCCTTGGTGGAGGCCGACCCCCACCTGAAAGAAATTCTGAACCTCGCGGAAGGAGAAGTGGACACATCCGTCACCATTATCGGGGAACTTCTCGATTTTTCCCGGGCGGTCCATTTGGCTCCCCGGAAAACTCAAATCAACGAAATCGTTTTGAATTTACCCAACATCCTCCGCTATCCCGATAACGTCAAAGCGGAAATGGACTTGGACCAAAATCTTCCCATCGCCATAGTCGACCCGGATCGTTTGAAACAGGTTTTCTGCAACCTGGCCAATAACGGCATACAGGCCATGCCGCACGGCGGCACCTTGAAAATCACCACTAGCCTCGAAGTGGACGCTTCCTCCAAAGACGGCCGGGAAACACGCTTAATCCATGTCGGATTTGAGGACACAGGGGTGGGAATTGACCCCGCGCACCTAACCAAAATATTTGAGCCTCTTTTCACGACCAAGGCTCAGGGAACGGGACTGGGCCTGGCGATTTGCAACAATATTATTGAGAAGCACGGCGGGACGATTTCCGTGGTCAGCCAGAAAGGAAAAGGCTCACGGTTTACAGTCAAAATTCCGCTTGAAGCTTTAAACCCATAAGGAAGGGAAAATATATGCCTGAAAATAGAATTCTTTTGGTGGACGACAATCACGGACAAAGGATCACTCTGGAAAGCATTTTGAAAAAATCGGGCTATTCCGTCGTCAGCGCGGATTGCGGACTGGCGGCCTTGTCTTTGGTGGAAAAATGCGTCGAGGAAAAAGAGGAACTGGCCGCGGCGCTACTGGATATCAAAATGCCGGACATCACCGGAATCGATGTCCTTAAGGGGCTCAAACAGGCCTTCCCTCAAATCACGGTCATAATGATGACGGGCTACGCCGAACCCGATTACGCCATCGCGGCTCTGAACGCGGGCGCCGCCGCCTATGTTTTGAAACCCGCCAACATCGAACACATTAAAAACCTCCTCAATCAGGCGATTGAACACAAAAAGCTCCTGGAAGAAAACAAAGCGATGTCATCGGCCCTTTTGGAATACAAAACGGATCTCGAAAAGAAAGTTGAGGAAAGAACCAAGCAGCTCAAGGAAGCCCACAATCTTTTGAGAGATCTGTACGAAGAACTCAAGAAAAATTTTGAATCAACCCTGGAGGTCCTGGCCATCGCCATCGACCAAAGGGACCCCCTCACTTACAGCCACTCTTTCCGGGTGACCCAATATGCCCAGGAAATCGCCAAAATTATGGGAGTCGGAACCCAGGATCTGGAGAAACTGAGATACGCGGGCCTCCTCCATGACCTCGGCAAAATCGAAATTCATGAAACCATTTTGACCAAAGAAGGCTCCCTCTCGGCCGACGAATATGAACTTATTCAAAGCCACGCCAAAGGGACATTCGAGATCCTCTCCAAATTCCGGTTTAAATCCTCGCTCGCGGATATTCCCCTCATCGCTTCCAGCCACCACGAGCGCTTTGACGGCGGAGGATATCCCGGAAAACTCAAAGGCGAAAAAATTCCGCTTCTATCCCGAATTCTATCCGTAGCGGATGTGCTGGACGCAATCACTTCCAAGCGCCATTACCGCACAGCCATGCCCATTGACGGAGCCATCGGAATCATGCAACGGGAAAGGGGCGGGCACTTCGATCCGAAATGCACCGAGGCGCTCTTCCAGTTAAACGCGGCCACCTTCATCCAAATTCACGCCGCCGATTTTCTCGCCCAGTGTGAGATGTCGAAAATCATCGAACTGAGTCCCTTTACGCTCGCCGACATTTTCGAGGCCGCCAAGACATCTGTCCCGACCGAAGAGCAAACCAAAGCCTTGAAACTTTTCTACGAATTCTATCAGGGCCCGGTCCCTGAAAAGTGGATTGACAAGATTCAACCCGCGCAAAATCTGACCGAAGCCGCTTAAGCCTTCAAATCTCGCCTTTTCAAACTGCTATTATTAATTGACTTGACCCCTATTTGAGGAGGAATAAAAAATAATGGCTTTGCAACAGACCCTCGTATTGATAAAGCCCGACGCCGTCAGCCGCAATCTTATGGGGCTCGTTTTCAATAAACTTCAGGAAGCAAAATTGAACCTGGTGGGGGCTAGTTTCAAGCGCGTGGATTTGAAACTGGCCGAAGAGCACTACGCTCAACACAAAGGGAAGCATTTTTATAATCAGCTGATCGAATATATCATGGGGAAACTTCACGGGAATCCTCCCCAGGGAACGATGGCCTTGGTACTGGAAGGAGAAAATGCCATTCCCAAAATAAGGGATTTGGCCGGCGACACCAATCCGGAAAAAGCGAAGCCCGACACCATTCGCGGAATGTTTGGACGGATTACGACGGCGGGAGTTTTCGAAAACGTAATTCACGCCTCCGCCAATCCCATAGAGGCGGAGAGAGAAATAAAACTTTGGTTCTCACCCCCGGAATTGGTGCACGCCATTTATGCGGTCAAGAAGAAAGGGACCGAGCAAGTTTGGGAGAGAATTCCAACTATCGAGGAAGTTAACGCGGGCTCATAAAATTTTAAGGGGGTCAGACCCCTAACCTAATCTGACCCCCTCGTAGAAGGAAAAGGGATTCATGCCTCTAGGGCTGATCCCTTGCTAATAGTATGGATCAGAGGGGATTAAGATTTCCTTAAGATTTGGTTAAGATTCGATTAAGAAAGGCAAAAACGCAGCATATTTAAGGCTTTTTTGTGTATTTCGCGGTTGGTGGCCAGGGTCTGAACAGGCGATAAAACCTGAAAAGGACGGCCCCGGAAATCCGTCATCTCTCCCCCCGCTTCCTTCACCAGCAAATACCCCGCCCCCACATCCCAGGGGTTTAAATGGTACTCGAAATATCCCTCCGCCCGGCCGCAGGCAATCCAGGCCAGATCAATCGCGGCCGCGCCGAACCGCCGCAGATCCGCGGTCTTCCGCAAAAAGGGGACGAGTGTTTTGGCGTATTTCTGAGCGTACAAATTGTGATTGTACGGAAAACCGGTAATAAAAAGGGAATGGAGAAGGTTTTTCTCTTGAGACACGAAAATCCTCTTTCCATTCAAAAAAGCTCCCCCGCCCTGCTCCGCCAAAAAAAGCTCATCCCGAAAAGGATCAATTACGCCTCCCGCCAATATTTCTCCCTCATGCTCAACTGCCACGGAAACGCAGGCGTGCGGGACGCGATGAACGAAATTGGTCGTGCCATCCAAGGGATCGATTAGCCACCGGTAAGTTTTCGAGGCCGTCCCGTGAGGATTAATTTTCTTGAGGAACGCCGACTCCTCCGCCAAAAATTCATGCCCCGGAAACCGCTTGCGGATTAGCCCGATAACAGCCCGCTCCGATTGAAGATCAATCTGAGTGACGGGGCTCAAAGGCCCCTTGTAGGTAACCCGGCGGGATCGATAAAAACCCCGGCGAACAATGTCGCCGCCACGGATTAAAGCGTCTTTCGCCGTTTCTTTAAGAATGCGTAAGGGAATTTGGTTCATTGATGAGTTGCGGGTTGTTCAATTTTTTTAGATTTTAGAATATCCTTTTTGAAAATCTGCTCTTTTCTACCCTGGCAACGAACGATAAACCTGTCTTCCCGTTCTTCCAGGAGATCCGCTTCCATGGATTCGCCGTCATTTAAAATGATCAAATATTTACCCTGCCCATTAGTTCCAACCTTTTTTTCCGGAGTGGAAGCTGGGGCGGCGGGCTTCAACGGTTTTTCCCCGTTGAACTGCCAATAAATCGTGAAGGAGTGGCTGTCTCCGAGCTCGCCGTAAGGAATCCAGGCGTAATCGAAATTAAGGCCCCCCAAATTAAATCCGGTTCCAACGCTCAGGCCCGACAATTTGTCGATCTCATTGCGTTTAGTGGTATAGCCGCTCCGCAGGGAAAAAGCCCGGGGATCGCTCCCGAAGGGCCGCCACTCGAGGCCTCCGGAATAAATCCCGCCGCGTCCCTTTAGCCAGGCAATATCGAAGGAAATATCAAGCCGCCGGCCCAAAGCCAGGCCGTTCCCAAAAACAAATTTGAGGGGAAGGGATTCTTCCTCTTCCAAAAATTTCATTTTCCCGCCCATATTCCCGGCCACAAGCGCGTGTTTTAAGGGGCGAAGCAGGGGGTTGGTGAATAATACACCGGCGTCTCCCGCGAACGCATCGGCCGAGAGTCCGTCAATTGTGGAATTCACCCATTTCACGTCCATCCCGAATTTAAACCGGTCTCCTCCGAACCCCAATCCCAAAATCCCCAATTGATCCCGCGCGTCATATTCCCCCAATTTATTTCCCGCCTCGTCAAAGGAGTCGATGGATTGGTAGGAAACGCCGCTATATCCCGCCCCCACCACAACTCTCTTCAGGGGAAATGAAAATGCCGCCTGGCTGAAATTTGTTTTCTGAACGAGGGGGTTGTAAGAAAATAGGGCGGTGGTTTTATCTTTTCCGGCGAGGCCCGCCGGATTCCAGAATAAGGATTCAACCCCGCGGGATTCCGCGGTATACGCCTCCCCCATGGCCAATCCTCTGGCTCCGACCCCCAAATTAAGAAACGACGCCGCCGTCGTTCCTCCCCCGGAAGCGCCGAGGGATCCCACAAATAAGAAAAAAATTCCCGTCATTCCACCAACGCCCCTCATTTTAATCATCGGACGACCCCCAGGCGACCCGTTTGCTTATTTCCAGAGGGATCGGTCACAAGGTAAAAATAAATACCGCTCGCGATTTTCTCGTTTTGGCCGTTTGTGACCGGCCAGATGATTTGCCCGTCATTATTGTCGTCCTTAAGATCGGCTATCAGGGCTCCAGCCACATCGTATATCCTGACCCGGGAACCGGCCGTTAAAAAATCAAACACAATGCGAGTATGCCCGCGGTCGGTACGGAAAGGATTCGGAAAAGCGACGACTTTTTTCAAATCTGCCGACGCGGTGTGTTGAAGAATCTGGAAAATACTGAGATGTCTAACCGAAGCGCTGACGGTTCTGGCCGCCTTGTCCACCACCGAGCTGATTGGCTCCCAACGTCCCGTGACGGAATTGTAGACGGCGATGGTCAAAGAGTCTTCTTTGGATGGATCCGGCAAATCCTGGAGACGATAAGTCAGAGTCAGGGTGAGGGGAGCGGAGAGGCTTAGAGGTGAAGAATCGGGGATTATTTCCGTCCCGATATTCGTCGGCTGATAGGGATCCAGAAAGGAATTTAATGCCGGGTGGGAGGGGTTGGGGTTAAAGTCTAAAATTGTCGCTTGGGCGACGGCCACGGCGGGAAGAAAGAAAGTTTGCAGCCCTTGCGGAGCGGTAAGGCTTAAATTTGAAGATTGTCCCGGCTGAGCAGAAATAACCCCGTAGAATTCCGAGGTAACAGCAAACCCCTTCGCCGCCGTCACGTTGACGGACCCGCTCGTTAATTTTAAATCCCACCTTCCCCCGGCGGCCCCCGTCAGATCGAATTTGCCAGTGATCGAGGTGGCCGAATGGAAAACCACATTGCTCGCAGCGATCGTTGGTTGACCTGTTTTTAGCAATTGTAAATCCATCCCCTGCAAAAGCGCTTTCCCGGTCACGGTGACGGCGGCGGTCGAATTCGTTGGAGCGAATGAAGGCGAAACGGAAACCACGGATACAAGGCCGCCGGCGGCATTGATTCGCCCGGCGCCGAGTAGACCGGCGTAACCCGCATTTAATCCGTCGATATTTTCACAGGAGTAAACCAGCCGGTTTTTCAATTCCGCCGGGGTCAAACTGGGAGACTGAGCGAGAATCAGCGCGGCCACGCCCGCCACCATGGGACTCGCCATGGAGGTTCCCGACTTATAACCGTAAGTTCCGCCGGGCAGGGTGGAATAAATCGCGACTCCCGGGGCCGACAGTGTCACCCAGTTTCCATAATTGGAAAAACTCGCCTTCAGATCGTCTCGGTTTGTGGCCGCCACCGAGATGACATTGCTATATGCCGCCGGGTAGCTGTTCGTTTGGCTGGTTGAATTGTCATTTCCCGCCGCCGCGATCATCAAAACTCCCCCGCTATAGGCGGCATCGACCGCCGATTTTAGCGCCACGGAAGCCTCCCCGCCGAGAGACATGTTGATGATATCCGCCCCATTTTGGACGGCGTAAACGATGGAGTTCACCACCTCACTGGTCAACATATAACAGCTGTTATCAGCCGCCTTGACGGGCATGAGGGAAACATTCCAGTTGACGCCAGTGACTCCCACACTGTTATTGCCCTCCGCGCCGATGATTCCCGCCACATGAGTTCCATGTCCTCCCGCGTTCAAGTTGGGATTCAAATTGGAGCAGTCATCCATGGGATTATTGTCTCCGTTCCCAAAATCCCATCCCCGGACGTCGTCAACGAAGCCGTTCCCGTCATCATCGAAGCCGTTTCCAGGTATTTCGCCAGTGTTCGCCCAAACATTGGATGTCAAATCCGGATGGCTCCAGTCCACTCCGGAATCGATAACGGCAACGACGATATTTTTATTGCCCTTCTGGAGGTCCCAGGCCAATTGAGCATCAATATCCCGGCCTGCTATTCCCGGATCGCCCGCCGGCAAATCCCCTTCCTGCCCAGCCACACCCGGCTGCCCGGTGTTAGCCAGGGCCCAAAGATTTCCATAGTCGGGATCGTTTGGAACGGCCAAATATTTAATTCGGAAATTGGGCTCGCAAATTTCAACGGACGGATCGCTTTTTAGACGGGCCATCGCCCCTTCAATCGAAACGGAATCGTCAAAGCGCAGAACATAGGTTCGGCCGAGCGCCTCCAAAGACTGTTCCATTTCATTTTGAGCGGAAAAGGAAACCTGGCGGCGAAGGAATTTTGGTTTGGAAATGGACAAAGGCTTAATTTCTGTGGCTTTAACCGATTGGAGAAGATTTTGGACACCAATGGATAAACCCGAAATTCCCTGTAATTTCAAACTTTGAGCGGGAAGGCTCAGCCCTTGTCTAAAACGAATTAATAGCTCGTGGGATGCGTAATCTTCCCCGGCCGAAACCCTCTGGATGGAAATTAGGAAATTTACGAAACAGATTGAAAAAACAGCAACTTTTGAAAAAATTTTCATTCCCTTTAAGGTTGGCTTAAGTTGGATTGGAAATCAAGGAAAGAAAACTGATATTACTGCCGACGAAATAATCTCTGAAGAGATTCCGCGATTCCGCGATGGGTTGCTTCCCTGGCCTGAATAATCCGGGAAATATTTTTATTTTTCAAAGCCCCGGTGGTAGAGGGGCCGATTGAAAGGGACCAACAATTCCCGAAAATTTTTCTTTTTTCCCCCGGCTTAAAAAACCGGCAAAAATTTCGAACGGTGGAGGGGGAAGAAAAGATTATGGCATCGACTCCCTTTAACAATTGAATTTTTACCCGCTCCGGTGGCCGCGGCGCGGGAACTGTCTCATAGACATACACTTCATCGACCTGGGCCCCGCGCTTTTTCAATTTCCGGACGACCTCAACGGGACCTCCTTTGACCCGGGGGAGAAGAATTCTTTGCCCGGAAACCTTTCCCAGTGACCTCACGAGGCTTCGGGCGTTGTACTCAGTGCCCATTTTTCCGACATTAAAACCTTTCTTTTCCGCGGCTTCTTTCGTAGCCGGGCCTACAACGCAAACGGGGATTTGCCTTGAAACAGCTTCTAAACCCCGAATCGCTTTGGAAAAATATTTCACGCCGTTCGCGCTCAGGAAAATTATCCAATTATAGAGAGGATGTGGATTCCCGCTTTCGCGGGAAAAAATTTTAAGGCGGGTCAGAATTTTCCGAAGGCGAGGTGCATTAAAAAGGGGTTTGATCAGGATGGTTGGGCATTCGATAACTTTCGCTGAGGAATTTCTGAGAAACCTTACCAGTTCCCGATTTTGGGCCCTGGGTCTGGTAACGACAATCCGCCGCCCCGCCAAATTCAATCTTTTCATAAACTTCCGAGAAGGGAGGCGCCGCCGTTGGCAAGCAGGTCCTCCGCCAGTTTCCGGCCCGCCGGTCCGGCTGACGTTATATCTCCGGAGTATTCCGCCCGTGCGGCTTTTTTCCCCTCGTTATCCAAAATGATCGCCCTCATTACCAGGCGGTCGCCCCTAACTTCGGTGAAAGAGCCTACCGGCACCAAACAATTCCCGCCAAGGCGGCTTAAAAAAGCGCGCTCCGCCAGGGCTGTAATATTCGAAACAGGATCTTTTATCTTTTGGAGAAGTTCGAGTGTCCGGGAATCTTCCGCGCGAAGCTCCAGTCCGAGGCACCCCTGGCAAGGCGCCGGCATCAAAATTCCGGGCTCAATTATTTCGGTTATCAATGAGGCCAGTCCGATTCTTTTCAAGCCGGAGACGGCCATGATAAGAGCGTCATATTCCCCTTCATCGAGCTTCTTTATCCGGGTCTCGACGTTCCCGCGCAGGGGTTTAAATTGGAATTTTTCACCAAACTGAAATTTTATCTGCGTCTCGCGACGGGGGGAACTGGTGCCGATGACGGCGCCGGAAAACAAATCCTTCAACTTTTTTCCGGATTTTGAAATCAACGCCTCCCGCGGATCCTCCCTTTTTGGGAAGGGGCCGAGAGTTAATCCCGCGGGCAAAGTTTGAGGGACGTCTTTCAGAGAATGAACGGCGAGGTCAATTTCCATCCTCAAGAGGGCTCCTTCAATATCTTTGACAAATACTCCTTTTCCGCCGATAGATTGAAGGGAAGATTGTTGGTCCCGGTCGCCTTCGGTGGTTATACCCTGGAGAGTTACCTCCAACGAGGGTTCAACCTTTATTAACTCGGCTTTAACCCATTCGGCTTGAATAACGGCGAGTTTGGATTTCCGAGAACCGATCTGGAGTTGCACCCTGGCGATCCTTTGAGCCTATCCTTCCAAAGAACGTGATACTTCTGCCTGGCGCCGCTGCATCTCTTCGCCCAACCGGTGCAATTCCGTCTGGGGAAGAATTTGCGCAGCCAGAGGGAAAATTGCTTCTTCTTCTTTCAGGAAGTGGCTTTTCATCAGAGTTTTAAATTGAAGGTTCCGGGACTCCCACAATTCTTTTTCCCCAATCGGGGTTTTCCCGAGAAGTCCCAACAAATGTTCAATATCTTTATGCTCCGCCGTTAATTCTCCGACGAATTTTTCATCCAGCAATTCCTTTCCTTCGAAGGCCGGAAAGAACACGTTGTCTTCAAACCAGGCGTGAGCCTTCACCACGCGGGAGATTGTTTGGGACACGATCCCCAACCGGTTATTTTCCCGGTGAAGTTGTCCCAGGAGTTTATTTATCATCTTGTGGTCGGCCAAGAGAGCGTCAACGGCATTCAGCATTTAAATTAATTCGTCATTCCTGCGGAAGCAGGAATGACGGTTCATCCCAGGTGATCCCGGACGAGCTTCTCCCATTGGCCCAGGATATCGCCATCCCACCAACCCTTGTGAACTTCAGACCACATAATCTCGAACGATTTATCCATCGAGAAGGCTTCCTTGTAGGATCGGCGGGAGCGCAAGGCGTCATAAATATCGACGACGTTAATTAACCGGACCAAAGGCGGGATGCTCTCCGCTTTCAATCCGTCGGGATACCCCGTTCCGTCCAGCTTCTCATGGTGATGGCGGATGAGAGGTATGGCTTTGCGGACAGATTTAAGTCTCTGGCAAATTTGGCAGCCGATGACCGGGTGCTGTTTCATTATTTTAAATTCGTCGGGCGTGTAAAACCCCGGCTTGGAGAGGACGGCGTCCGGAATGGCAATTTTTCCCACGTCGTGAAGCATCCCGCCCTGCCGCAAGGTCACTAAATCTTCTTCGGGAAGCCCCATGGCTTTCCCCAAATCAACGGCATAATGAGCCACCCGGTCGGCATGACCCATGGTAAATTGATCTTTAACCTCCAGGGTCCGGGTCAAGGTATAAAGAACCGCCTCGGCATCATCCATCCCATCGGTCAAATTTTTCACCCGGAGAAGGGACTGAATTCTGGCCAGCATTATATGAGGGTTCACGGGGTGAACCAAAATGTCGTCAAAGCCGGCTTCAACGGCGGTTTCCTCATCCTGCGCTGATCCCTGCGGCAACACCAATAGAGCCGGAATATACCCCAGCGCGGGGTCGGATTTGGTGAGGCGGCAGATTTCAAGAGCGGAAGGACCCGCCAACGTGTGATCTAAAAGAAGTAAATCCGGTGGATTTTCCGAACGGATCATTTCCAGAATTTGACTGCCATCTTTCGCCAGACGGACGTCTAGACCGTTCTCCTTAAAAATTCCCCCAAACGAATCTAAAAGACCCGACATATTTTCGCCGATAACGACTTTTGCTGAATTGGAATTCATGCTTTCGATCCTAACAGTTCTGGCACCTGTTCTCAAAGAGGAAGGAGCCCCTTCCCCTATGAGAACCGATACGGCGATGATAAAATGCTTTCTCCATGGCGACCTCGAATTCCAAATCCAAAGTCCTCGATGAATTGGAGATCATTTCAGCTGTTGCGGACCTCCTGGCTTCAAACCAGGATCTGAAAACGATTCTCCAGGAAGCAATCAGCTTGGTCAGCAGTGTCACCCGCGCGGATGCCTGCTTTCTGTACCTTTTCGATCCCAATACCTCAGAATTGGTTCTATCCGCTTCCCAAACGCCGCACCCCAAAGATTTGGGGAAAATCCGCTTAAAATTAGGAGAGGGAGTGACCGGTTGGGTGGCCGAACACAAAACACCCGTGGCCATTCCCCAATACGCCAAAAAAGACAAAAGGTTTCTTGAGCTTCTGGTTGAAGACACCTATGAGGCGTTTCTCTCCGTTCCCATTCTTATCAAGGAGAACGTGGTGGGGGTCATCAACGCCCAACACAGGAAACCACACCAATATTCCCCCCGGCTAATCAAACTGGTCACTTTGATCGGAAGGCAAATCGGCCGGGGAATAGAGCTGGCGCGAACCCGCGATGAATCCCAACGGCGGGGCAGGACCCTGGAAACCCTTTCCGCCGTCTCCAACACCCTCGCCCTGGACCGGTACCCGGAAGAAATCATGCAACTCATCGTCAAAATGACCGCGCAGATGATGGGTTCAAACATCTGCTCCATTCTCATGCTCGATGAAAAAAAGAAGGTTCTCAAAATAGTCGCGGCCCAATCGACGGCGCCGGAATATTTCACCCGCCCCCCCGTAAAAGTCGACGGAAGTTTCATCGGACAGGTAGTCCTGGCCAAAAAGCCCCTCATCGCCAAAGACGTCCGCCAGGAACCTCATTACCAGCTGCGGGAACTGGCTGTTCAGCTGGGCCTGGTATCGCTTCTTTCGGTCCCGATGACGTACAAAAATAAAGTCATCGGGGTAATGAATTCTTACACCTCATCCGAAACCACTTTTTCAGATGAACAAATCTCCTTTTTGCAATCGGTGGCGAATCAATGCGCGGCCGCCCTTGAGAACACCCGGTTATTGTCGGAAAAGCTGGCGGTCCAGGAAGCCCTGGAGGCGAGGAAAGTCGTGGAGAAAGCCAAGGGAATACTCATGATGCAAAAAGGCCTGTCGGAAGAAGAGGCCTTTAAAGAAATCCAGCACCAGAGCATGGACCGGCGGAAATCCATGAAGGAAATCGCCGAAGCGGTCATTCTCGCTCATGACTTGAACCGGAAATAATTTATGCGAATCGCTTTTTCCCAAATCAATCCCATTGTCGGAGATATCGCCGGAAACGCCGAAATAATTCTGGACCAGATAAAAGAGGCCGACGAGAAAAATTGCGCCATTATTATTTTTCCCGAGCTCGCCTTAACGGGGTATCCGCCGGAAGATTTGATCTTCAAGCCCGCTTTCATCAAGGACAATATCACGGCTTTGAATGATCTCTCCCGCCTCGTCAGAAAGACCGTCGCCCTGGTCGGTTTCATCGACAAAAAGAACGACCAACTTTTCAACTCCCTCGCCTGGGTCGAAAATGGAAAGGTGCGGACCGTTTATCACAAACGGGAACTTCCCAACTACGGCGTCTTCGATGAAGAGCGCTATTTCAAGGCGGGACCCAAACCCCTCGTTAAAATTTTTAAGAATCTAAGAATTGGACTGACCATTTGCGAAGATTTGTGGGCGACCCCCAGAGAATTAGGACCGCTCTCAAAATTGAAACCCGACCTCGTCATTAATTCCTCGGCCAGCCCCTTTCAAACGGGGAAACTTTCGCTTCGCCAGCAAGTTCTCCGGCGGAGCGCCCGGACGCTCGCGGCCCCCGTTTTATATTGCAACCTGGTCGGGGGGCAGGATGAGCTGATCTTTGACGGAGGTTCTTTTCTTCTCAAATCTTCGGGGGAAATAATGGCCCGGTGTCCGCAGTTCAAAACCGGCCTTTTCCATTTGGATTTGAACCTAAAGAACGGAAAATTTCAGGTCAAACCCAACTGGGAAAAAATACCGGAATTACCCGAAAATGAACAAATCCTGGAAGCCTTGCTTCTCGGCATCCGGGACTACGTCAGGAAAAACGGCTTTGAAAAAGTCACCGTGGCCATTTCGGGAGGCATCGATTCGGCTCTCGTGGCGGCGCTCGCGGTACTCGCCATGGGGCCGGATCGGGTAATCTCGGTCACCCTGCCTTCCCGGTTCAATAAAGCCGAAACAATTTCCGATGCCAAAAAATTGGCGTCGAACCTGGGGACAAAATTAATCGAATTGCCAATTGAGCCCGTGTTTAAGGAATTTCTGGGCGCCCTTTCCCCAACCTTCGGCCAAACGCCGCCCAATATCGCCGAGGAAAATCTCCAGGCCCGGATTAGAGGAACCATCATGATGTCGCTTTCCAACAAATTCGGCTGGCTGGTTTTAACCACCGGAAATAAATCCGAAGTTTCGACCGGGTATTGCACCCTCTACGGGGACACCGCCGGAGGTTTTGCCGTATTGAAAGACGTTTTGAAGACCACGGTTTATAAACTCGCCCGACTTATCAACGAAAAGGCCGGGAAGGAAATAATTCCGGAAACGACCATCAAACGCCCTCCCACGGCCGAATTAAGGGAAAATCAGAAAGATGAGGATTCTCTGGGCCGGTACGCGGATCTCGATCCGGTCATTGTCGGCTATGTGGAAGAAAATAAAACCATAGCTGAAATTCAAAAAACCACCGGGCAAAAAGAGGATTACATCCGGAAAGTGGTCTCCCTCATCAACAAAAACGAATACAAACGGAGACAGGCCCCGCCGGGAATTAAAATCACGCCGCGCTCATTCGGGCGCGATCACCGGATGCCCATCACCAACCGTTACACCCCCTCCATTTAGCTAGGTGCCGTTGTTCACAGTTCACACTTTGGGCGAATTCCTTTCACAACTTAGGAGGGAAAGTCCAAAGTGTGAACTGTGAACAACGGCACCTATGCCGGCACCTATGCTTATTTCATTTCTTTTTCTAACTGGGCCATCTCTTCCTGGACCTGCGGGGACTCTGGAGCGAGCTTTAACGCCATCTGATACAACCGCAGCGCCCGCTCCCATTGACCGTGTTCTTTCGCTTCGCCGGCTTTGCGGACAATTTCATCAATGGATATCCTGGGGCGCTCAACATTATCCACGCCCGCCCTGGACCCGGCCAAACTTCTCGACTTAATTTGGGGCCTGGACAAGGTTGTATCATCCCCCTTAACTTTTTCTTCTTCTAAAGGCTGAGGAGCCGGAATAAGGTGATCCTCGGTTAGAAGTCTGAAAAATCTCCTAACCTCCTCGGCTCTTTGCGGAGAAGGCGACTCATTCCCCATCCTTTCCAGGGAGAGGAACTTAAACCAGGCGTTTCTGGCTTCAAGAAATTTTTCCTGCCGCCAGGCGAGATATCCCTCGAAATACCACCGTTCCGAATTTTCAAGTTCGCCATCCCCTAACTTCGCCTTAACAAAAGAATCCAAGTCAGATAATTCCTTAAGGGCGACAGCGTCTTCCGGATCCCAGGCAAGGTGATCGCAAAGCCGCTCCGCTGAATTCAGGAGGCAAACGTCCCCCCTCCCCCAGGACACGCCGCATAAACCCGCCAAAAACAAACCCACCACCAACAATCTTTGATAATAATTGAACATAGAAACTCCTTTGGAGGGGAAGATATGAGGGGAAGGCAAAGCAACTATTCGAGAACTTTGCCGATAGAACTTCGCCGAAGGGAATTGCTAATTGAGGAGGTGAAAATTATAACTAAAAACTGACGAGAACGCCAAAACGGTGGGTGGCGTCAAAATCGCCGTAATCGACGTAGGAGTAGTCGAATCGGATGGAGGTTCCTTCTTCAGGTCCACTGTCCTTTTGATTGAAGAAATCTTTGCCCATTGAATTCGGGAACCATAAGAACCCCACTCCCGCGCTCAATCCCCCGCCGATACCAAGCGTGGAGCGGTATCCGCCCCGGAAAAAGAAGGATCTGTATTTGTATTCCGCTCCGCCGTGGAAAATGGTGTCGGTATCCCTTTCTTTCTCGGCTTCGACAGATAAAGTCAAAGCGTCGGGAACGGCCCGGAACGCCAGCCCCCCCCTTAGGGTGAGGGGAAGACTTTCATCTTCAGTTCCCACTTTAAGTTTCGGCCCCACATTAAGGGCTGACACTCCAAGGGAGAGCCGGTTGGGAACCGCAAACCAGAAGCCGCCCACATCTCCGGCGAAACCGGACTTGCCTTCTCCGGCCAAATCCTCCCGGAACATTTTTCCGGTCACGCCCACGGCCAGACTGTTTCCGAGGGCCTGACCCCAGGAAAGGCCTGCCGAGTAAGCCCCCAGCTTGGTTTCCCCGTCGATGCTCGCCCCGGTGTTATCGCGCCGCTCGATTTCCCCCAAATTATAATAATTGAATCCAAACCCCAGTGTTCCGTTCACTCCATTAAATGGCAGGGCAAACGCCCCAAACTGGGCGTTGATTTTCTCAATGTAAGCGAGGTGATTTAAAGCGATCTGCTTCCTGGTCACCTGGGCGAGCCCCGCCGGGTTAAAACTAATGGCGTAAACGTCATCGGCCACGGCGGTGAACGCTCCGCCCATTCCCTCAGCCCGGGCTCCCTGTCCAATCCGCAAAAACTGCGCGGTGGATGTTCCCCCTTGGTCGGATCCCAAGGCCAGATGATATCCCAAGAAAAATAAAGATCCGGTTAATATCGCCAATCTCTTCATTGTATTACCACCAGTTTCTTAGTGGTTTTGACGGTGGCTCCTCCACCGGAAGCCTTAATTTTGACGATATAGACTCCTGACCCCACCTTCTCTCCTGACTCATTCCTCAAATCCCAAGGCTGTTTAATGGCAATTGCTGCAGCGTCATCTCTTTTAAATTCTTTGACGCGCTCACCCATCACGTTGAAAATTTCTATATCCACCTTTGAGGCCACGGCCAAATCGTACCGAATGGTCACGGGAGTATTCTTGGCCGGATTGGGATAAAGGATATAGCCGGCCTCAAATTCCCCCTGCGACAAACCGATACTAATCGTAAACTGTTCATTAAACATTTGGGAATTGTTCGCGTTATCCCTCGCGGTAACCGTTACCCTATAAGTTCCGTTGGCGGTGAGGGACGGGGTGAAAACGGCAGTGAGCGTATTAACTCCGTTATTGGTCACGGTAGGATTAAGTGTATTGCCATTCGGATCAGTCACTTGAATATTGCAGTTCCCAATATTCAATTGAGAGCCGCCTGGTTCGTCGGCCAAAACGACAGTGATAGTGGATACGGCACCTAACACAGGAGGGTTGCTGGCCGGGGAAATGGAATCCAAAGTGGGTGCGGTCGTATCCGTGGGCCCCTGGGTCCCCGTATTGGAACCCAACGTTCGCTCCAAATTAATCGTGGTGAAAACAGGAAAGTTGTTGCCGGAAGCATCAACGGCTTTATTCCCGTAACCATCTTGGGCTGAAATTCCCAACCCGTAAATTCCCGAGGGCATAACCGTGCCCGTCGAGCTCACGCCGTCCCAGGACTCGGAATTGCTCCCGGCCTTCCGGTAAAAGGAAAAGGTACTCACGATAAGGGAAGTATCAATGGCACCCGTTGTTCTATCTGTCGGTTGGACATCTCCATGGGAATCAATAGTAAACCCGGTCCCCGGCTGAGCTATCAAAACTCTCACTACGGCGTCGCCATTAATGGTATATGAAATTACTGATGTCGGATTATTCAAAGTGATACCCGTCGCGTTTAATTCCATAATACGCAAGATATTTACGGGGATGGTCAATGTAATACCGCTTCTCAGAGCCCCTTCAGAATAACCCCATTGACCCGGATCCAATCGAGCTTGAAGGTACACATAGTAAATCCCATTCGGAACCACGACGCCCGTAGAAGATCGGCAGTCCCAGAAATCATCATTGTCAGAAGCCTTAACCGACCCCCCTCCTGTTTCACCAGGCCGGGGAACCATTCCAGTGTCAATGATGGTTTTAACCGGTGGGACACCGCCCACCGTCCCGGTGGCAAACCCATTCGCATCATAATTAAACGTGGTACCGGGAGGGAAGATCCGCATCGTAATATAGGCGTTGTCGTCCATATACCATGAAAATCTCCATTTTTGGCCAATGCCCCGCATGGTCCCGTCATCATCAGTAATCCCCAAGACAACGCCATCGTTGGCTTGGCTCATATGAATAAAATTATGATGAACTTCGTTTGAAATTTCGTTTCGGCTATCAAAACTGTCTTCCGAAATAACCACAAAACCTCGACTTCCGACGTTGGAGTCAAAAATATAAGAGGTCTCATTTAATTTGCTGACGATAAAATTGGAATGGGTTGTCGGAGTAAGCATAGGTTCATCGAGATCAGGATGATCGACGGCGTCCCTGCCGAATTCACTGAACACGTAGTAAGTAATATTGGAAGTATCAGTTGATTTTGTCGCTGCTGTCCAGGATAACGTATAAGTTTTTCCCGGTCCACCTGGAGTTTGTGTCAATGTCAATATAATCGCGTGAGAGAATTGCGGGAAAAAGAACAATGGGCCCAAAAATAGAAAAGTGCGGAGGCTAAAGAATGAATGAGCTGATTTCATAACGTATTTAATTTTTACCATGGGTCACATGGGGTGTCAAGGCTTTTTAAAAAAATTGTCAAAACCAAATTTTTTTATCCCTTAAGTAATTCAGAAAGGTGCTGGTGCGACACCGTTAAAATTCCCAGTTCGTGCGCCCAATGCAAAACGCCCTGATCGCAGCTCACGAGCGCCCCTCCCGTCTCATAAGCGAGAAGCAATAAATCCACATCTTCCGCAGAATCCAGCATCCCCTCGCGGGTGACACGGCGAAAATTTTCCCGAAGACGGCCGATGGCTTCGGCATCCGGCCGGATTTTGTCGAATTCCCCGGAAGGCTTATCGGAAGGAAAAGATGAATCCATCGCTTCGCGAACGGATTTCTCGGCCAGCCTCAGACTCCGGTCAAACCTGTCCCGCATCTCACTCACCAGCTTATAAAGGAAAAACCCCGGGATCCTTATCTCATGTTTCTTGGGCGGCTTCTTGTGTAATAATAGGATCAACTTATGGGGAATCTGGTTTTCCTCGGCAAAGTTCATGAGTTCGGCGAAAACGGAAGGCGGCATTAAAAATTCGAAATCCGGGGTATTTTGAGCTCTTTCCAGGAAATTTTTAAGGGCGTGGGTTGGGGAATCGCCGAAAGCTCTGGCCGAATCAGGATTAACGAAGAGGCTGGTGTCCAAAACGAAGATTTTCTTTCTCACGCTTTGTCTTTGGGCCGTTTCGAGAGGGCCATCTCCACTGTTTCCCTTAAGGCCTGGGGCTTGAAAGGCTTGCGGACAAAACCAATGACGTTGGGCTCGCCCCGAAGCATATCGATGGTGGATTTGTCAAAGTCCTGGGCAGTGAACAATAGAACGGGAATATTTTTGGTGACGGCATTGAGCTGGAGGGCCCGGAGGGCTTCATATCCGCCCATGTCGGGCATGACCACGTCCATTAAAATCAAATCGGGCTTGTTATTTTCGGCTCTCGTCAGAGCTTCCCGGCCGTTCGAAGCGAAGACCAACAGATAATGTTTGTTGAGTGAATCAAATACCAGAGACTGAACTTGCGCCTCATCATCCGCTACCAGGATTTTTGGTTTATGCGAATCCTCGAACCCCAGATCGATAATTCTTAAGTCCACAAGATCCCTTCGGAATCCATTACCATTTGGATATGTAATCGCCCCGCGTGTCTAATTTGTACGAATTAACGGCCACGAAACCGTGCAGGGTGGTGTAAACCCAATCGCCCTGGCCCGTGAACCGATCCTGAACGGTGTTCAATTTTTTCGGGTATAAATGAGGGAGTTCTACGCAGGGAATTTCCTTTAAGTAATGGGGAGTGAGTGTGGAGGAAAGCCGGGTTTCGGGCGTCCCTTCATCCGATGGAAAAAGACCGAAATTGTCGGAATAATAAATGGCGAGAGCTCCCCGCAAGTCTCCCAAATTGCTCTTGGTGCGGCCCTCCCGGGACTGGTAAATAATCGTCTTAAACTGGGGATAGGTAACCGCCACCACAATTCCCAATACGAGGAGGATTATCACAACTTCCAGTATCGTTATTCCGCTCTGGGAACGATCGAGTTCCAATTTATTTCTCATTTAACTTCCCTCATAAAATGGCCTTTTTTGAGCTGCTTTTCAAGTCGTAATTATGATTTATAGTTCAATCCATTTGCCGCTGGATTTGATTAACCCGATTAATCTGTCCTCGGCTTCCGAGACAGGGATCGATTTCTGCACGCATTTCTGCCCCACGTAAAGATTGATCTTTCCGGGACCCCCACCCACAAAGCCGAAATCCGCGTCCGCCATCTCGCCCGGCCCGTTCACGATGCACCCCATCACGGCTATTTTCACGCCCTTCAAATGGGAAGTCCGCGCCTTAATCCGGCTCACGGCGTCCTGAATGTCAAAGAGAGTCCGGCCGCAGGACGGGCAGGAAATAAATTCCGCCTTGGTAATCCTAACCCCGCAAGCCTGCAGCAAATCCCTGGCCACGGGAATTTCCTTCTCCGGTTCTTCAGTCAGGGAAACGCGGATGGTGTCGCCGATCCCGTCCTGGAGAAGGCTGCCGATCCCGATGGCGGACTTGAGGCGCCCCTCATCTCCCAACCCGGCCTCGGTGACGCCCAAATGAAGGGGGTAATCCATGTCCTCCTCCGCCATCCGCGACACCAAAAAGCGGTTGGCTGCGACCATGACTCTGGGACTAGAGGCCTTTATCGAAAGGACCATGTCGTGATATTTATTTTTCCGGCAAACCCGCACAAACTCAAGGACGGATTCCGTCATACCGAGGGGAGTGTCACCATAGCGGTTCAAGATCCGGTCTGAAAGAGATCCGTGGTTGGTGCCGATGCGAAGAGCCTTCTGGAGGGTTTTGAGTTTCAAAACCAAGGGGGTGAACCGTTCCTCAATTCTTTTTAGTTCGTCCCGGTATTCGGAATCTGAATAATCCCTTTTCCGGAAAGCTTTGGAGTCGGAATAATTCCCCGGATTGATGCGGACCTTTTCCACGAATTCAGCCGCGAGATGCGCCGCGTCGGGCCGGAAGTGAATGTCGGCCACCAGGGGAACCCGGCAACCTTTTTGAATTAATCCGGTCCGGATGTTTTCCAGGTTTTGGGCTTCCTTGACGGTCGGGACAGTCACCCGGACGATTTCACACCCGGCCTCGGCAAGACGGATAATCTGGGCGACCGTCGCTTCTGTATCCATGGTCGAAACTGTCGTCATGGACTGAATCCGGACAGGATTCACTCCGCCAACGCCCACTTCTCCCACCATCACAACCCGGGTCGGCCTCCGGGTGTAATGATAAGGATCAGCGCAAAACTTGGTTGGATATTTCGCTCCGGCCTTCATACCGGCGATTTTATCTTTTTAGGGAATTGTTCAGCGCCTTCAATCCCGACCCTGATAAGCCATTTTATTTATGCAAACGCCTTTTTCTTGAAGCAGATCAACACTCGCGCTTGATTGAAGAAAATTAAAAACGTCCAACCGAAATTCCACCAATTGATCGCGAAGTCTCGTCGCGTCGCTAACAAAACCGGGATGGCAAAAAAAGATGTCGCTTCTTTCCGGATTCATTCTCAAATAGGCCTGGAAAATATCCTTAAAATTGAACTTCGGTTTTACCGGGTGAAATCCCAAGAGATACCTATTTGTTGATATTCCCATTTTATTCAGGAGCGATTTCAACCTCAACCCGGCAATTTGTATCGAAAGATTTGGAATGGAATAAAGGGGCCGGAATCGAAGTAGATTTTGAGAATACCATCGCCAAGGTAAACCCGAGGACCGGATATACACCTTCGAGTTTCGGTACTCACTCAAGACGGTTTTAAGAAGAAAATCACGGATAATGGGCATTTGTTGGATATGCTGGTGCCCGTCAATAAAATCCGGATGCCGACCAAAATGCCGTGCAAAGGCGTCTATTTGCAATTTGATTTCCGCCACCAGCGCATCCGAATTTAAGCGCCCGGCGTAAGCGCTCATCAGGATTTTTTTAAAAGATAGGAATCTCCCCTGACCGTCTACTAATCCCGAGTTTATTGGGGGGCTGGACAAGGGAAGGGCGTCAGTTAAGGTGAGATGGAGTCCGAGGTCAATTCCCACGGAAATCGCGCGCAATTCCCCAAATTCGGATACCGCGGAATCCGCGGTCACAATACAGCTCACGGCGGACAGGCGCTTTATATCAACGAGCCTAAGGATGGCTTTATTGACCGCGCTTGACAACCCAAAATCATCTGCGCAAATAATCACGATCCCGCCATTTCAAAACAAAAAATCATCCTTTTCTAAATCTGGCTACGACAGTAAAGGGGAAAACGGTTTTCCAAGCCTCCAATTTCAGGCCGGCCTTTTGCGAAAATTCAACTATCTCTCGCCTGGAAAATAGGCCGGCATTAATTCCATGGCACTTGTGAAAGAGTTTGTACACCAATCCTCCCAATGATCTCAGGGGGAATAAAATTACAAGAACCCCTTCATTTTTCAATGACAAAACGGCGTTTGAAAAAACCTTTTCCGGCCGCCGCAGGAATTCGAGAAGGCCCGCACATAAGATCAAATCATGAGACCGGTCGCTGATATAATTCTCTGCGTCAGCCTGTATTTTTTCACAATTGGGGATCGTCATCCGGTCAAGCATGGCTGGCGACAGGTCGACGCAACGCAAATGATCGCAACCATTCTCAATAATGAAATTTGAATAGAATCCGCAGCCGCATCCCAACTCCAACACATCCCCTTGTTTATTCGTCCCCATGACCGACTTAACAGCCCGCAACTCAAGGTTTCTCAACAATTTCCAAGCCGGATTTATTGATTGAATATCATATCTGTCTGCGACCGAATTGAAATAATCCAGAACCTTACTCATAGATTTCAGCCAAATCAAATGGCAGTTGATAAACAAACGAACTAAAACTTAATGACCGGGAATGGAAATGCTTAGGCGGATGAGAATAAACTTCTGAAAAAAGCTGGACTAATTCTTCCGGCCTGTAATAATTGGGAACATATTGTTTTGTTTTGTGCCCGTACATGAAATATACGTATAGCCGGTGCAGCACCTGAGAAAAGGAAGGGGAATACCTTGAAAAGCTATGCAAATAGTACCGGCAGGAGATTTTCTTTAACATCGAACTGACTTCATCAAGGGTGAGCCAATCCAGAAGACCCAGTGAGAAACAATAATCCACCTTTATATTCTTGAGTTTATTTATGTCTTCTTCGATTAATTCGATTGCACAGGCATTCCCTTTACCCAGGGTTCTATCTCTTGCCGATGAAATGGCCTGCGATGAAAAATCAATGCCTGTGTAACCCCGACAATTGTTTTCCAATGCGACCGGGAGAAGACGGGCTGTCCCGCACCCAAGATCCAAGACGGTAAGGTTAGGCCCCAATTTACTCAAAACCAATTCTCCCACACGTAATCGATTTTTCACCGAGTAGTTAACATCCAAAAACTGGCGGAAAAAATTGGCCTTTGGGGAATATTTATCCGCTTCCCACTTCAGTATTTTTCCCTCCCAGAACTCTTTCTTGGTTTCACTCATAAATCAGAAGGACACAGACTGAGAAATGGCTTCATTACTCTCGTCAAAATCGGATGTTTGACCTGTATAAAACCATGATCCATACCCTTGGTTTTGAAAGGTAATTTTGACGATTTCGCTGATTTTCTTTTTTGGGATAAGGATGGGTTTTCCATAAGGGGCTTCGACATACAAATTTCCCAAATACAATGATTCGTTCGGCCACCCGAACCTCGTATAAACCTCATTTGAATTATGATGTTTCGCCGGTGAAGTTCGGCTGTAGAAATTATTTTCCAAAATGGGTACAACCATTTGCGTATGGTCAGAAAATTGGATTTTCACAACAGGCTTTCGCACAAAATAGGGGCATTCCAGCCCGTACTGAGATTGACGCAAATCAGATCCAACTATTTCACAATACCCGCTCAATTGATAAACCGGAGTACTCCGCAGAACCAACCTTTGGACATAAGAAAAATCTCGCCGCTTAGCAGGGACATGAAAATATGCCTCAGCAGACAAAACATTCGTTTCCTTTTGGGCGCGGCAAGTTGGGCCAGCCCAGCCCTTAACCAATTGTTCATCAGCGGAAATTTCCATATATGGAAGCTGCTGATGGTAAATATAGGGGCCTTCATAAACATAAGCAGTAAAAAATTTATCTTGAACAGCCTTTTTAATTACTAAGTTTTTGGAATTAAGAAGAGATTTTTTGCTCTTCTCCATAAGGAGAATTCCCTCAAATTCATTGTCAAAAAGGCCGTTTGCAATTTTCCTCCCCCCATACCGACGTAAATATTCCAGCTCGTACCGGGAAAACGAGGGAAGAGAGTAACGGGGGAAAAAAGACCAGATATCTTCACCTCTAAAAAAGTAGACCCGTTTCCGGTATTGTTCGGGGGTCAATTTAAGGTCTGAAATTAAAAAATCAGTGACCCGTTTGGAGGAGAAATATTGACCTGGGACAGAATAAGGCTCGTATGTTCCAGCCTGGAAGACGATGGGGATCGAATAGCGATCATCGGCCATGGAATAAACCCCCACCGAAATATAACTGAATAAAAATATTAAAAAAAGAACCTTTACAAATCGGAACGCCGTGAGCTTCCACATTAAAATAATTGATATCCAGAACAAAATCTCGAAGGTGGGATGCGCCATGACGATCGGGATCGAATACCGATCATAGGCCAGGGAATAAACCACCTTCGAATAAAAACTGAATAAAAATATTAAAAAGAGAACCTTTACAAATCGGAACGCCATGAGCTTCCACAATAAATAAATTGATAATCCGAGCAAAATCTCGAAAGCAGGGTGCGCAATAAGGAAAAAACGGGAATCATCTGCCCGAATGGTTAATTTAAAAATTATAAGCCACAGCATAAACGCCGCGGGGAGGACAAATCTTTTTACTTCAATTCTATTTCTATAAAGGACCAATATGGCCAATCCTAAAAGGACTACCACTAATGAGATGACCGGCGCGGGGGGATACAAAATGAATTTATAAAAGGGATCCCCGATTAAAATCGAACCTTTTTGAATAGACATTGCGGTCGAAGGAACAGACTGGAATTTACCCGCGAAGAGGTGCTTTGTATTTTCAAACCCGCTCTTTACCTCGAGGGCGAAATAATAAGAGAGACTAACTGCGATTCCGCACAAGGACACAAAAAGGAAGCGAAGGGCCTTCTTTGGCTGGCTGATGGTAAAAAAAATAATTCCAGCAAGATAATAGGAAACAATGGAAAAGTGGATTTGCATTCCGATTCCAATAAGAAATCCCACTAAAAACAAATAGGAGGTTTTTCCCGTGGTTAAATAAAAATGAAAAACAAAAAAAACAATAATTGATAAGGGAATAATTAGACTGGTATGCCATCCGGCAAACGCGAAGTAAACGTAATTTTTCGAGGAAATTAACAATAATAAGGTGATGAACGCTATGGCCCGATTGAAATAGGTCTTAACCAAGAAAAATATGATGGGGAACACCGAAATATAGGCGGTTTGAATCAATACATGAATCGCTAGGGGAGATCGAAGGAAATAAATTGGAATGGAAAATAATACGGTTAAAGCGGGCCCCGGGAGAAATCCTCCCCCCGAACATTCCGGACCGAGGTGAGAAAGGCGGCCCCGCAAAATAAAATCTGCGGCCCGCGAAAAGTCCCTTTCCTGAAATTCCATCCACCCGAAACGGTCACTTAGCAAATCAAAGGAAGTAATAAGAGAAACAATGATTATGGCGGCAACAACAAAATAATCGTTTTCCAAAAACTTTAACTTCCTAGGCATTTAAATTTATTGTGGATTTTTTGTTTGACCGAGTAAAGGCTTCGATTATGTTTGCTGCTTCCTCAGCCCCAGTTGAGGAAGCATCGAATAGATCGTGAGAACGTTTAAATTGATCGAACCGGTCAATCACTTCTTCAATTTTTTCGACAGCTGTTTCTTCAGTCGCGCTTAAACCCAAACCAAATTTTTCAAATAAATAAGCATTGATAAACTGTTCGGCATGGTTTTTAATAGGAATAATGACTGCCGGTTTCTTGAGAACAATTGCTTCGCTAACAGCGCTAAACCCCCCATTAATGACCATCATGTCGGCGGCATTGACAAAATTTTCGTTATCATAAACGCGCCCGTGGAATTTGATCCATCCATTGGACGACCCGTCTTTGCCGACTACGTCGATTTCCAATCCCCCGCGGGGCTTGAGTCCCTTTAAAAAATCAGGCGATTTGGATAATTGAGAACCGCTCATCATAACCAGCATCTTTTTTAAGTTCGTTGAATGGTTTACAAATAGGCCGGGGCGAATAATCGGCGGGAGGTGATGAAAATTACCCACTTTCTTATGGGGTTGAAAATAGGGACTTATCACCAAATCCGGGATCAATTTATGGTACAAAAAGTCCAATCTTTCAATTAACAATTGATACCGTATTGATTCGGGGCGATGATTCAGTTTTGCGCATTCCTCCATGACAATATCGGAATTGTTTAACGCTATTAAGGGAACCTTATGGAACCTCTTTAATCCAATAAAAGTATACTCGGAATCAATCACAATTCCGCAATAAGCTTTGCCCTTCAGAATACGTTTGATCAATTGCCTATTTTCGATCGTGGCCCGAAACAGTGCGGGAAGATTGAAAAAGGTTCTCAGCATACTTAGGTCACCTGTGGCGCTTTTCCCGTAGTTAAGCGATTTATTGGAAAAAACATTGGCCACATATGAGCAATGTTGAAAATACAATAGGCCATTTCCCGATGTTACAACATCAACTTCGTAGCCCTTAAAAACGAGCTTTTTAATAATGGATGCGCATCGGGTGGAATTCCCCAATCCCAATCCGTTAATTATGAATAACAATTTGCTGCTCATTTATCTTTTTGAAACGCCTCCCATCATTCCCGCTGATACTTTTCAGCGGATATATATTAGGAAATGAGTTAAATTCGATTTTACCCCATAAAATCATTTCTAACAGGTTGAATTTATTTCAAATTTCAAAATCTTAAGGACCTTGAACAATATTCTTTTTCCGGAAATATATAGAATCTCAAAGTTCACCAGTTTTCAAAAACCTTAACTTGGGGGGTGCTATGAAAAACGTGTGGGTAGGTCTTTTGGCTTTTATCCTTGGCTCGTCAATCATTTCCGGATGCAAACAAATCGGTAGAAATCGAACTGATATTTTCGATATCCAGAGGCGCAACATGGTCCGCTGGGATTTGGAAGACCGGGGCATTAAATCGCCGCGCGTCCTTGAGGCCATGAGATGCGTCCCCAGGCACCTTTTTCTCCTCTCCAACTTCCGTCATGAAGCCTATCTTGACCGGGACATTCCCATCGGGCAGTTCTTAACCACCCCGCGGCCCTTTGTCGTCGCCAAAACAATAGAACTCCTGGATTTAAGAGGGACCGAAAAAGTGCTGGAAGTCGGAACGGGCCTCGGTTACCAAAGCGCCCTGCTGGGCGAGCTGGCGAGGCAAGTTTACACCATTGAAATTGTTCCTGATGTGGGCAGAAAAGCGGCGGACATCCTATCCCTCCTGAACTATCAAAATGTCCACTGCATGATTGGCGACGGTTTTCAGGGGTGGAAGGAAAACGCCCCCTTTGACGCCATCCTGGTAATGGCCTCGGTCAAAACCGTTCCCGCCCCCTTAATAGAACAGCTTAAAATCGGGGGCCGGTTGGTCATTCCCATAGAGGAGCTGAATCAGGGAACCAAGCTCTGCCTTTACAGAAAAAGCAGGAAAGGCCTCGAAAAAGAAACCTTTATGGAAGTGGACTTAAAACCCATGGAAGGAAAAGCCGCGGGAAGATATTGGCAATAGGTTTTTCATGAAACGAACTTTTTTCTCTGGGCTCTGCTTAATTATTCCGGCATACCTATTCGCCTCCTCTGGCCCAATTCGAATTGAAGGGTCTTCTACGGCCGCCCCCCTTATTTCCCGCGCTTTAAAGGAATTCAAGAAAACCACCAGAAAGGGCAGTTTCAGTTTGCAGCCATCTGATTCCGGCACCGCGTTAGAAAATCTGGCCTCGGGCAATATTGAGGCGGCCCTCGTTTCAATGGATATCCCGACCGACTTTGCCGCCAGGCATCCCGGGATGAATTTCCGCATAAATCTCATCGCCCGCGACGCCGTGGTTCCAGTTGTTTCACAACTCATCTATTTGAGAGGGGTGAAAGACCTTTCCCTGCAGGATTTAAAAGACATTTACTCCGGAAAAACCAAGAATTGGAAACAATTCAAAGGCCCGGACGCGGATATTGTCTTAATCTCTCAAAAAAATTCAAGTGGAACCCGGCAAGTCTTCTTGAGGGCGATTTTCGGCAATACGGGAACAGAAATCAGGCCGGACGCGATATTATTTTCGGGAGTCGATGAGGTTCAATCCGCAGTGGCGGAGTCTACCTGTGCCATAGCCGCCCTCCCCATGGGACGAACGAGCCTGGAAGCCCGGGGATGCGGCCTCCGCACCAAAAAAGGAGTGGTGCTCTATCCGACGGCCGAAACAATAATCAACCAAATTTATCCCACGGCGCGAAATTTGAGCCTAGTGACCATCGGGGAACCGAAAGGCGATTTGAAGGCCTTCCTCGGTTTCTTTAAAGGACCTCAGGCCAGAGATTTAATCAGGGAGTTTAAGTTCTTTCCGATTTGGTAACCAGGTGAACAGAGGGGGTTTGCTCTCCTTTGGCCGCCAAATTTGTTGAGGCGCCCAAAGGAGAGCAAACCCCCTCTGTTTAATCGAAAAAAACGGGGGCCCGATTTTTAAATCGGGCCCCCGCGTTGTTTTCTGAAATTTTAGAAATTCAGATTATCTGTGGCTGTGAAATCCGCCTCTTCCTCCGCCTCTATGGCCGCCGCCGCCGAAACCGCCGCGGTCTCCTTCTCTTTTGACCATCGGGCGCGCCTCATTGACGACGATTTTTCTGCCTTCCATGTCGGTGCCATTCATTTTTTTAATGGCTTCCTCGGCTTCCGTATCAACGGACATTTCGACAAAGGCGAAGCCTTTGGACTGGCCGGTGAATTTATCGGTAATCAGCTTGGTGCTGCCGACTTGGCCGCACGCTGAAAACATGGTGTGGACTTGATCTTCGGTAACGCTAAAAGGAAGGTTGCCGACATATAATTTCTTACTCATTGTTGTTTCTCCTTAATTAATGACATCACCTAGAAATCTCATATGCTCGGGCGATGTCGGAATACTGGAGAGAACTAACAACGGCGAGTTCGAGTTCAAGGTTGAACTGAAAGATCGTCCCATTTTTCAGTCGGTAAATCAAGAACTTTTAAAAGCTCCGTCATTCCTGCGAAAGCAGGAATCTATGGATTCCCGCTAGAAACATGCGGGAATGACGAGTTTATCAGGCGAGCTGGGTTTCGCCCATGAGGAATTTGTCGATGCCGCGGGCGGCAAGACGGCCGCCTTTGATGGCCCGGACCACCAGAGATTGGCCGATGGCCATGTCCCCGCCGGAAAAAACGCCTTTAATTGAAGACATGTTGTTTGAATCGACCTTGATATTCCCGCGGGGATCCAGGGCCACTCCCAAGCTTTCGATAAGTCCCCCATGCACGGGATGAACAAAGCCAAGGGCGAATAAAACGAGCTCCGCGGGTTGCCTAAAAAGGGATCCCGGAATTTCCGCCATGGTCAACCGGTCATTGGAATCTTTTTTCCATTCCAGCCGGACCGCCTCCAGGCCCGACACCCGGCCGTCTTCCCCCAAAAAGCGTTTCGTGGAAACGGCATATTCAACCGTTCCCGCTTCTTTATGAGAGGAGGATAGCCGCAAAATCCGGGACCATTCCGGCCAGGGATTATCCGGCGCGCGCTCCAGCGGCGGTTTGGGCAGAAGTTCAAATGAAGTGATGCTTTTCGCGCCCTGGCGAACCGACGTCCCGATGCAGTCGGACCCCGTATCCCCCCCGCCAAGAATGATCACATTTTTTCCTTTAGCGGAAATTTCAAAGGCGGGATCTATTTTCTCCCCGGCCCCGCGGCGGTTCTGCTGGGTCAAAAACTCCATGGCGAAGTGAATCCCCTTCAATTCGCGCCCCGGCACCGGCAAATCGCGGGGGTGTTCCGCCCCCCCGCACAGAGCGATGGCGTCAAACTCTTTCCGGAGTTCCTCGACGGGAACATTCCCCCCGATGTGGGCATTGGTTTTAAAAACAATGCCCTCTCCCTCCAAAATCTTAATCCGCCGATCCAAAATCCACTTCTCCAGTTTAAAATCGGGAATTCCATAGCGGAGCAGGCCGCCGATCCGGTCGGCCTTTTCAAAAACGGTCACCGAGTGCCCCGCGCGATTCAACTGCTGGGCGCAGGATAAGCCCGCGGGACCGGAGCCAATAACGGCAACTTTTTTGCCGGTGCGGACTTTCGGGGGCGCCGGTTTAACCCAGCCCTCTCTAAATCCATTTTCAATGATGGTGTATTCGTTGAGCTTTATGCTGACCGGCGGTTCGATCAGCCCCAGCACGCAGGACACTTCGCACGGAGCCGGACACACCCGCCCCGTGATTTCGGGAAGGTTGTTGGTCCGGTGCAGCCGCTCCAGAGCCTCCTCCCACCGGCCCCGGTACACCAAATCGTTCCAGTCCGGGATCAGATTGTCCACCGGGCATCCCCAATGACAGGTCGGGACCCCGCAATCCATGCACCGGGCTCCCTGCGCCTTCACCTTATCCGTTTCCAGAGGCAGCGTGACTTCCTTGGAATCTTTCACCCGCTCCTCAATGGGGCGGTAAGGAAAGTCCTCCTTCGGATACTTTAAGAATCCTCTAAGCTCACCCACCTTCTTCTAACCCCACTGTTTCAAGCTCTTTTGGCACTTCGAGTTTCCGTTTGGCCGCCTGCTCCGCCAGCACCCGCTGATATTCATGAGGAAACACTTTCACAAATTTCGGCAGATATTCGGCCCACCGGTCCAAAATATTCTTGGCCACGGTGCTGCCGGTATAATCGGCGTGCTTTTTAATCAGTTCTTTCAAAGTTTGAATGTCTTCTTTCTCCGTCACTAAAACCAGATCCACCATTGATTTATTGCACCGGTTTTCAAATGCCCCGTCTTCATCCAAAACATAGGCAATACCCCCGCTCATTCCGGCCGCGAAATTCCGGCCCGTCGACCCCAGTATAACGGCGACCCCGCGCGTCATGTATTCGCACCCGTGGTCCCCCACGCCTTCAACGACCGCGCGCGACCCGCTATTGCGCACCGCGAAACGCTCCCCCGCGCGCCCGCGGAAAAACGCTTCCCCTTCAACGGCCCCGTACAGTACCACGTTCCCAATGAGGATGTTTTCCTCGGGAACAAACGGGCTTTCTTTCGGGGGATAAACGATGAGGCGCCCTCCAGAGAGCCCTTTCCCGACATAGTCGTTGGTATCGCCCTCCAATTCAAAGGTAACACCGGGGGCCAGCCACGCCCCGAAACTCTGGCCGGCCGATCCCTTGAATTTGACGCGGATGGTATCACCAGGAAGTCCCTTGCTTCCGTATTTTTTGGAAATTTCATTCGACAATATTCCGCCCACCGCCCGGTCGGCGTTTTTGATTTCAAGCTCAAAGCGGGTTTTTTCCTGATTGGTAAGCGCGGGTTTCGCCAGCTCCACCAATTTCCAATCCAGCACATTGCCAATCGGGTGTTCCTGTTTTGTCACGCAATGAATCGGCACGGATTTATCGACCGGCGGTTTATAAAGGATGGAAGAAAGGTCCAACCCCTTCGCTTTCCAGTGACTGGCGGCGGGTTCCATCTCAAGGCTCTCCACCCGGCCAATCATGTCATCTACCGCCCGGAAACCCAGCTTCGCCATTATTTCCCGGATTTCTTCGGCCATCAGCAGGAAATAATTGACCACATATTCGGGTTTCCCTCTAAATTTCTTCCGCAGCTCCGGATCCTGGGTGGCGACCCCCACGGGGCAAGTATTGTTGTGGCACACCCGCATCATGATGCAACCGAGCGAAATGAGGGGAGCCGTGGAAAAACCGATTTCATCGGCTCCCAGTAAAAAGGCGATGACGCAATCCCGCGCGGTTTTCACTTGCCCATCCGTTTGGACGCGAATGCGCCCCCGCAAATCATTCATCACCAAAACCTGCTGTGTCTCAGAAAGGCCCAGCTCCCACGGGAGCCCCGCGTGCTTGATGGAAGTTACCGGAGAGGCGCCTGTTCCGCCCTCGGACCCCGAAATCAAAACCAGATCGGCCTTCCCTTTGGACACGCCGGCTGCGATCGTCCCCACCCCCACTTCGGAGACAAGTTTCACGCTCACCGCCGCTTTGGGGTTGGCGTTTTTCAAATCAAAAATGAGCTGGGCCAAATCCTCGATGGAATAAATATCGTGGTGGGGCGGCGGGGATATCAAAGTTACGCCCGGGACAGAATTTCTGACCGCGGCAATTTCTTCAGAGATCTTGGGCCCGTGAAGCTGGCCTCCTTCCCCGGGTTTGGCCCCTTGCGCCATTTTGATTTGAAGTTCATCCGCATTGGTTAAATAGTTGCTGGTGACTCCAAAACGGCCGCTCGCCACCTGCTTAATGGCGCTCCGCCTTGAATCCCCGTTGGGATCCGGCTTAAAGCGCCCCTCGTCCTCTCCGCCTTCCCCGGTATTGCTGCGGCCGCCGAGGCGATTCATGGCGATGGCGAGACTCTCGTGGGTTTCCCGGCTGATGGAGCCGAAGGACATGGCGCCCGTGCAAAATCTTTTCACAATATTTTTGGCAGGCTCCACCTCCGCAAGCGGAACGGGCTTCTCCGGAAATTTAAACTTCATCAAACTCCGGATATTGGCCATGGAGTTTCCGCGCTTATCCAGAAGCTCGCAAAATTCTTTAAAAGCCTGCCGGTTATTTGTCCGGGTGGCGTACTGGAGCTTCCCAATGGTCTCGGGATTCACCATATGGTACTCCCCCTCTTTTCTCCATTGGTAAAATCCACCCACGTCCAATTCGTCCGCGCCGCCCTGAACCGGGGGGTATGCGCGCTTATGCCTGAGGAGTGCTTCCTCGGCTATTACATCGATGCCAATCCCTTCGATGCGCGAAGGAGTCCGGGCAAAATATTTATCAATGACGGCCTTGTTCAACCCGACCGCTTCAAAAATTTGAGCGCCGCGGTAGCTTTGAACGGTGGAAATCCCCATCTTCGCGATAATTTTCAGGAGCCCCTTCCGGGTGGCTTTAAGGTAGTTCTTTTCGGCGTAATCGACCGGCACCTCCTTCAGGTAATACTCCTCTTTCACCATTTCCCGAATGGTTGCGAAGGCCAAATACGGATTTATGGCGACCGCCCCGTATCCGATGAGGAGCGCGAAGTGCATGAGCTCGCGCGCCTCGCCAGTTTCCACAACCAATCCAATTTTGGTCCTTGAGCCTTCGCGAATCAAATGGTGGTGGACCGCCCCTGTGGCCAGAAGCGCCGGAATGGGCGCGTGATCTTTATCGACGCCCCGGTCGGATAGAATAACGAGGGTGTAACCTCCCCTGATGGCGCGGGAAACTTCCGCGCCAAGCCGGTCCAGGGCCGGCTCAAGGCCAAGCTTCCCTTCGCGGACCGGAAACAATATGGGAATTGTTATGGCTTTAATTCGTCCCTCGTTTAAGTTCCGCAGTTTTTCCAAATCCACGTTGGAAATTATCGGGTGAGGGATTTTGATCCGGTGGCATTGGGCCGGAGTTTCTTCCAGCAAATTCCCCGTGGGTCCCAGAAACATTTCCGTCGACATTACGAGCTCCTCCCGGATGGAGTCAATGGGGGGATTGGTGACCTGGGCGAAAAGCTGCCGGAAATAGTTGTAGAGAAGGCGCGGTTTGTCGGACAAAACCGAAAGCGGAGTGTCGTCTCCCATGGATCCCACGGCCTCCTCCCCTTTTTGGGCCATGGGGGTGAGAACTATTTTCATGTCTTCGATGGTATAGCCAAAGGCCTTCTGGAGACTCAGTAGCGTCTGGGGATCGAGTTCCTTGATTGTGGCGGGCGCCGGGAAATTTTCCAGGCGTACCGCCTGATCTTTAAGCCACTTTTTGTAAGGCCTCCTTTTCTTAAGTTCATTTTTTATTTCTTCGTCGGAAACTATCCGCCCTTTGGACAAATCAACCAAGAACATCCGCCCCGGCTGAAGCCGTCCTTTGGAAATGATGTTTTTGGGTTCGATCGGCAGAACCCCCACTTCGGACGCCATGACGACGCGATTATCCTTGGTGACCACATACCTGGAGGGCCGGAGACCATTTCTGTCCAGTATCGCCCCAATGACGTTGCCGTCCGTGAACGCCATGGAAGCGGGACCGTCCCAGGGCTCCATCAGCGCCGAGTAGTATTCATAAAAAGCCTTGAGATCCTCATCCATGCTCTCATGGCCCGACCAGGCTTCAGGGATCATCATGAGCATCACGTGCGGGAGCGTTCGCCCGGCCGCCACAAACATCTCCACGGCGTTATCAAATATCGCGGAGTCCGAGGCGCCCTCCGTCAAAACGGGAAGCAGTTTTTTAATGTCCTTCCCGAACAATTCGGATTGGAAAAGGGTTTCCCGGGCGTGAAACCAGTTGATGTTCCCGCGCAGGGTGTTGATTTCCCCGTTGTGCGCCAAAAAGCGGAAAGGCTGGGCCAAATCCCAGGTGGGAAAAGTGTTGGTGGAATAGCGGGAATGAACCAGGCAAAGGGCGCTTTTCATGGATTCATCGGCCAGATCGGGAAAATAAGGGTGAAGCTGCCCGGCCATCAACTGCCCTTTATAAACGAGGAGCCGGGTGGATAGATGAGTGATGTAAAAAGACCTTTTATCCGGCAAGGTGGATTCGCGAATCCTTTTTTCAATTACTTTTCTAATTATGAGAAGCTTCCGCTCAAAAGCGCCGGCGTCCTTCATTCCGGGGCCCTTGCCCAGAAAAACCTGCCGCATATCCGGCTCCACCGACCGCGCCACCTTTCCGATGGGCTCATTGTGCACCGGTACGTCCCGCCAGCCCAGAACGATCTGGCCTTCTTCTTTGACTACGTCCTCAAAAATGGAAAGGCAGGTTTCCCTTTGGGTTTTGTCTTGCGGAAAGAAAACGAGGCCCACCCCGTATTCCCCTTCCCGGGGAAGTTTGATCTTATTTTTCTTCGCCTCTTTCAGGAGAAACTCATGCGGGACCTGAATCATCAATCCCGCGCCGTCTCCCGTCAAAGGATCCGAGCCGGTAGCTCCCCGGTGGGCCAGGTTTTCCAGAATTGTGATTCCGTCCTCCACAATTTGATGGGATTTCTCCCCCTTCATGTGGACGACAAAACCCACTCCGCAGCTATCCTTTTCGAACTGCGGGTCGTATAGCCCCGGATTTTTTGGGTAGAAGTTATCGCTCATATAGTTAAATCTTCTGGATTTATGGCAGGGACGGAAGTTTTCGTGGCAGGATAAAAAAATACTCCCAACTCGCGTCCATTCCCCCATTTACCTGGGTACACATCGAATTTCAAACTCACGCCGTTGGGAGCTTGCTCAAGTAACCCACTTCAAATAACGCTCAAATAATAGCATTTTTAACTTGTTATCCAAGCCCGTCCGCCCGAGGACTGGATAAGAGCGTCAGCTTCATTAGGCCCCCAACTTCCCGCCGGATAAATCAGCGGTTTAGCCGCTTTTGCGGACTCAGCGAATTTTAAAAACGGACCTATAATTCGCCAGGATTCTTCAACTCCATCCCTGCGAGCGTATAACGTTTGATCCCCCAGCATGGCATCCAAAAGCAGGCGGGCATAGGATTCAGGCGGGGACGTGTGGAAGGTATCGTTGTAGCCGAAATTCATAGTGACGGTGCTCATGCAAAGTTTGGGGCCGGGGTGCTTCGCTTCGAAGCTCATCATGATTCCTTCCTCCGGCTGGATTCGGAACCTTAAAATGTTGGGTGATAGCTGGTCGGCCAGAAGCGGCTTAAAAATTGACGTGGGAACCCGTTTAAACTGGATGGCGATCTCGACGGCCCGAGTCGGAAGCCTTTTTCCGGCTCGCAAATAAAACGGAACGCCCTCCCAGCGCCAGTTTTCCAGTTCCAATTTTAGGGCGGCAAAGGTGGGAATATTGGAGGCGGGATTCACCCCTTTTTCCTCCCGGTAGGCGCAGACTTTCTCACCGGCGATAGTCCCCGCGCCGTACTGTCCCAGCACAAGATTCTTTTCCACTTCCAAAGGCTTCACCGGGCGAACCGCCTTAAATACCTCAAGGCGCCGGTCGCGCACGGCATCCGCGTCCAGGCTTTGCGGGGGCTCCATGGCGATGAGCGCCATCAGCTGCAGCAAATGATTCTGGAAGATGTCCCTCAAAACCCCGGCCTGCTCATAATAGCCCGCCCGGTGCTCAATCCCCAATTCCTCGGCGGCCGTAATTTGAACATGATCGATGAAATTCCGGTTCCAGACGGGTTCATAAATTATGTTCGCAAAGCGGAACATCAAAATATTCTGGACGGTTTCCTTCCCCAAATAGTGGTCTATCCGGTAAACCTGATTTTCATCAAGAACTTCCCCTATTTTCTCGTTCAACTCCCGGGCCGAGGAAAGGGAATTGCCAAAGGGTTTTTCCACAATCACTCTGAACCATTCGCCCTTTTTGGATTTACCTTTGGTGAGGCCGCAGGCACCCAGGTGATTGACGATCTCGGTATAAATGGAAGGCGGGGTGGCCATGTAAAACAGGATACTGTTCCCCGTCCCGAATTTTTTCTGCAAGGCTTTTATGTCACCGCACAAGGACTCGTACAAAGAGGGGTCGGCGTAATCGCCCTGGAAATAGCTGAATCTCTCCGCGAACGCCTTGGCTTTTTCGTCATGGTCAGAATCAATCGACTCCAAAACCGTCTTTTGAAATTCCTCATTGGAAAGGGGCGTCCGGCCCACGCCCACGACAAAAAAATCCTTGGGCATCAAATCGTTTTGAGCGAGGTAAAAGAGGGAAGGGATCAGCTTCCGGTGGGTGAGGTCTCCCGAAGCCCCGAAAATAACCAGGCCGCAACCGTCAGGCTTCGCTTCCAGCAGGCAAAGCTCTTCTTTGGTGTAAATTTTTGATGCCAGAATTTCCGCAGTCATATCAATCTGTCATTGCGAGGAGCCCCGCAGCGGCGAGCGAAGCAATCCCATATATTATGAGATTGCTTCGCTCGCCCCTTCGGGCCTCGCTCGCAATGACACAGCCTCCGCCTCATGTTCGAGGTTTCACTCCCTTCGCGGCGGTGGCGGGCTTAATTTCCCCGGCTCCCGCCTCCGATTTCTTCGTGATTTCTCCCTCTTTAAACAACGCGTGCCCTCCGAATTTGTTCCTCAGAGCGGCAATGACCCTATTGGAAAAAGCGTCTTTTTCGCGCGACAAAAACCTTTGGAACAAAGATAGAGTCATCACCGGAGCGGAAACCCCGAGTTCAATGGCTTCTTTTGCCGTCCACCGGCCCTCACCGGAGTCTTCCACATAGCCGGAGATTTCTTTCAATTCCGGGCTTTCCCTGAAGGCTTCGGCCGCCAGCTCCAACAGCCACGACCGCACCACGCTACCCTGATTCCACAAGTTGGCAATTTTTTCAAGTTCCAATTTATAAGGCGAGGCCTTTAAGACCTCAAATCCTTCGGCATAAGCTTGCATCAAACCGTACTCGATGCCGTTATGAACCATTTTGACAAAGTGCCCCGCGCCGGGACTGCCGCAGTAAAGGTATCCGCCTTTGGGCGCCAGGTCCTTTAATATGGGCTCGATCCTTTTGAAAATTTCCTCTTCCCCGCCGACCATGGTGCAGTAGCCGTTCTTCAACCCCCAGATACCGCCGGAAACGCCGGCATCAAGATAATGAATTCCTTTATTCTTTAGGGAATTGAAATGTCTGATGTCATCTTTGAAATAACTATTCCCCCCATCAAGAACAATGTCTCCGGGACTCAATCCTTTGGCGAGGTCTTCGATGTGTTCCTCAAGCACTTCGCCGGTGGGAAGCATGAGCCAGACGAAGCGAGGGGCTTTCATTTTACGGACAAATTCTTCAATGGATTTGGCCCCCGCGGCCCCTTCCTTCACCATCTCCTCGACCTTACTTTGCGTCCGGTTAAAAACGACTACTTCATGCTTGGCCAGAAGGAGCCGCCGCGCCATGTTCATTCCCATTCGGCCCAAACCGATAATTCCTATCTGCATTTTCTTTCCTCCCTCGGGTAGGTGCCGTTGTTCACAGTTCACACTTTCCGCAATCCCTTCGATTGGATTGGGGAATAGTGGCTAAAGTGTGAACTGTGAACAACGGCACCTAGACTACCCTAAAAATCGGCGCTCGCGCGCGGCCTGAGTGATCAAATCAGGAACTCGCCCCAATTCTCCTTTTTCCAGCGCCGTCCGAACAGCGCTCGCCAGAGACTGGTGAATAAGGTTCGGTTCAATCCCCACATTTAATTTCCGAACCGTTTTTTTCAACTCCCCCGCCACTTTTGCCGGAATAATTTTAAGGGCGCCAAAGTCAAAATAACTCAACGAATCCCTCGTATCTTCAATGAAGTTCGGGTAGTACTCCTTAATTTCCCTGATCTCTCCTCTATTAAGATCGGAAAGCCCCAAAAGTTCCGGTGGAAGCCCGATTGAATAGAGGGCGGCGCAAAAACCGATGGCCCGGGGCAGCCTTTTTCCGGCCACCGCCCGCGTGTAACCGAAGAGCCCGACGTGCAGTTTCCTTTTTCTCCGGTGCGGGGCGTACTTGGCGACCTCATTAACCAGGGGCGCGAGTTTCTCCACCTGCCGGGAATATGTGGCGGATATTTTCTCGGCCAATGCCACCAGCCGCGATTCCTTCTCAACGGGGATGGGCGCTTTCCGGCGCGCGCCTTTAATATGGGAAACAGCGCGTTTAACCAGCTCCTCGGGGTAATCATACTTGAAGGCCGATTGAATGGTAAAAGTTTGAACCGAAGGATAGGCCAAGAGCCGGCTTTTGATATTGGTGGGGTTGAAATGCCCGCGAAACGGCGCGGTCCCCACTCCGACAATCGGGTAAACCGGGATCCCGATTTTTTTCTCCAACAGATGCAACTTGTGGAGAGCCAGTTTGAGCAGCAATACGGCGCTCGCCGAACCGTACGTCAGGGCGGGGTCCGACCGCGCCAGGAAGACCCTTTGGTAATCCAAACTCTTCCCTTTAACGAATTCTTCCACAATTCTATCGGCATTAAGCAGGGAAGGTTTGTCCTCAATCAAAGGAATGACGCGGATATCTTTGGGAGCAAATTCTCCAATCCATTCCTTCAGGGTAATGTCTCCCGGCAGGACCTGTCTTTTTGATTTTCCGACAACAAATTCCCGGTAATAATTCCAGATGCGGTTCAATTCCACGGCGCTGGTGGTCATGGGAAGAATCACTTCGAAAACGGGGGCGATGCCGCTCCGGTAAAACTGTTGGGCGATGTCGAAAGATCGCGGGATGCTTTCCAAAACTTCAAGGAGGACTTTGGCCGAGCCTTTTTCCCGGGAGGGGTTCGGAACCCGCAAAGTCAAAAAAACGTCCCGTCCCAATTTTTTCTTTTTGAAAAAAGATCCGTAGTTCGTCAGGAGCTTGGGAACTACGAACTGGTCCACTTCCTTGCCCTCGTGGTCCCACATCTGCTCCTCGCAACCGAGAGTTTTAAAGACGTAATGGGCCTCCCTGACCTCGTCCTCTCCCCCCATCACCTCGGATTCCGAGAAAAAAGGAGGAGTGGCATTATCCGGATGCTGGGTGCTCATGCATCGAGGGACTATAATCTCACCGGGCATAATCTTCACCTAACCTTTCCAATATTCGCTGCCTCCTTTTTCCCAAAGCCTCAAGCGTTCTCGAAAGCTCCAGATACCGCGCCGCATCTGCAGGGCTAAATTCCTTTTTCCCGCCGCCCTCTCCGGTCAATCTCGCCAAATCCTCGCGAACCCGGCGGATAGCTCGAGCCAGGGAAATAACCCGAATACAAGGGGGTTTCCCTTCTTTCCGGTCCAGGGCGTTATTTTCGGTCCAAATGGGGTAATAGTAAACCCCGGCGAGTTCAGTTCGAATCACGCGGTGTCCATAATCTCTTTTTTCCACTGCAAAATGAAGTAGCGCCCCGTCCCTGGTATCTCCCATATCATCGGGAGCCACGTTATAAACGTAATTCCGGCTCTGGTTTGAAATAAAGTTTCCCAAACTGTAAATGACAGCGCAAACGCGTTGATCTTTTGCCTTATAAACTTCAAGTGGTTGAAGAATGTGCGGATGGTGCCCCAAAATTATGTCGGCTCCCGCCTCAAAAAGCTGATGGGCCAGGGCGGTTGTTTTTTGAGCGGCCTCCGGCCTATATTCCGCGCCCCAGTGAATTGAAACGGCGACAAAATCGGCTTGCTCCCTCGCCTTTTGAATATCGATGAGCAGAGAAGTCGGATCCAGGACATTGACGGCGGGTGCCGTGGCCGAATCAACATTCAAATTTTTATTTAGAAACTCGGTATATCCCAAAAAGGCAATTTTAATTCCATTCTTTTCGATTATGAGCGGCTGCCGCGCTTCCTCTTTTGTTTTTCCCGCGCCCACATACGAAATCGCCGATTGATCGAGCGCCGCCAAGGTCTCCTCAAGTCCAGTCTCACCCTGGTCATACATATGATTATTCGCGACGGAAAGAACTTTAAATCCCAAATCCTTCAAGGCGAACAGAAGTTCGGATGGAGCGTTAAAAACAAAGGCTTTTGAACCATTCAAACTGGTGGTGGAAATGGGTGTTTCCAGATTCGCAAAAGCGATGTCTGCGGCCTTTATCTCCTGACTTAAATCTCCAAAAAGAGCCCGGTATCCGGAAGAGTTGGTGGAACTTTCGACTTCATCATTTTCCGCCGACGTTTTAACCGCCCCGTGCATCAGGATGTCTCCCGCCGCCATAACAGTGGCGCTGGACAAAACCACGACATTATTGGATTTTTCCCCAAAGGGACCATTCATAGGGTGCTTTGGGGCAGGGAAGGTTTTGCACCCCGCGATAAAGAGGATCGAAATCAAGTAGACGGGGAGGCTTTTTTCTAGCCATCCCCAAGTCTTGCCGTGGCCTGTAATTAGTTTATTTGGGCAAAACATAAAAGAGAATCGCAATAAAATGGCAGGCGCTTCCGCCGATCACAAAGAGGTGCCATATCAAATGAAAATACGGGATCTTTTCGAGCCTAAAGAATAACACCCCGACGGAGTAGGACAAACCGCCGGCGATTATCCAAAGAAAACCTCCCAGGGGAAGGACAGCGAGTAGCGGTTTAATGGCAATAACCGGCAACCAACCAATAGCCATATATATGCTGGTGGAAAATTTTGAAATTCGCTTGGTGAAAAAAAGTTTGAAATAAATTCCCAGAAGGGCCAACCCCCATATTAATCCAAACAGCGACCATCCCCACGGCCCTCGCAAGGTGACCAGCGTGAAGGGGGTGTATGTTCCGGCGATCAGGAGATAAATGGATGAATGGTCCATGATCCGAAAAATGTGCCTCGTTCTCCGCTTTCGGGCTAAGTGGTAGAGGCTTGATACCAGATAAAGAATGATTAAAGTGGTTCCGTAAATGCTGAAGCTAACGATATGCCAAACGGTGCCCTTGAGAATGGCCAAAACAACAAGGATAGACACCGCTTCAAGACTTAATCCGAGGCCGAAAACCTGGGTCATGCTGTTGGCGATTTCTTCCTTCAGACTTCTTATTTTGTAGATGTTTCTCATTGCCCAATATTAAACCAATATTTATCTTCAATGGAACGGGAACCTTCGCATTTTATTTCCGTTAATCTTTGGTAAAATGCAGATCTTTCGGCAAACCTAAAAAGCACACCAAAAGAAGTTTTTTATATTAATCGGAGGATCCTGCACGCCCTGTTCATAAATTCGGGGGCGGGAATTTCCGCGGAGGTGACACATGAAACTTGGAATTGTGGGCTGCGGATTTGTCGGAAGCACCGCTGCCTATTCCATGGTGCTCGAAGGGATCGGGAGCGAACTCGTCCTGATTGACATCAATGCCAATTTGGCGAGGGCCCAGGCTGAGGATATTCTGCACGCCACGCCCTTCTCTCACCCGGCCAGGATTGAATCCGGTGACTATGAAAATCTCGTGGGAGCGAAAATTGTCGTATTGGCTTGCGGAGTAAGCCAGAAACAGGGTGAAACCCGGCTCCAACTTTTGCAAAGAAACCACCAGGTTTTTGAGCAGGTGGTTCCTAAAGTTTTGAAGTATGCCCCGGATTCGATACTCCTGGTCGCTTCCAATCCGGTCGATATTATCAATCAAATCGTCACCAAAATTTCCAAACTTCCTCCCCGCCGCGTCATCGGATCAGGGACCATTTTGGATACGGCCCGCTTCCGGGCGCTCTTGGCGGATCATGTGGGTGTCGCCCCCCAGTCAGTCCATGCTTACGTCCTCGGGGAACATGGGGACTCGGAAGTTCTGGTGTGGTCGTCGGCCTCGGTGGGCGGAATACCCCTTCATGAATTTGCGGCCGAACGGGGGGGATCCATTACCGAAGAAGTCAAAGCCCGCATTGACAACGGCGTCCGCCGCGCTGCTTACCGGATCATCGAAGGAAAAAACGCCACTTATTACGGGATTGGCGCGGGCCTCGCCAGAATCGCCCAGGCCATCCGGGATGATGAGCGTGTAGTTCTGACGGTATCATCCGTCATCAGCGGAATTCCCGGCTTTGAGGGTGTCAGCCTTTCCCTCCCCCGGGTGCTTGGATCATCGGGGGTGGTTGCGACATTGACTCCCCGACTATCTCCGGAGGAGGGAAAGGCCCTTGGAAAAAGTGCCGCCATTATCAAACAAGCGGCGAGCGAACTTGGCTTTTAATTTCCCCCGTCAATGGTTCATTCGAAAAATGGCCATTTAAGGTAAAATTATTAGGGGAAAAGTTACAGGAGGCGGTATGGGAAAACCAATTTGGTCCCTCGTTAAATTAAATAATCTCATTCGCAAGATCCCGCGAAATTACCTTCTGGGCGCGTGTTTGGTAACCGTACTAATTCTTGGATTTTTAGATTATGCCTCAGGCACAGAATTAGCCTTTTCCATTTTTTATCTAGGTCCCATTTTATTGGCGGGATGGTTTTTGGGACTCTCCGAAGCCTTCATTATTTCCCTGTGCAGCGCCACGGCCATGCTGACAGCCGACTGGCTGGGCGGAATTCGCCACACCCATTTCCTGTTTCACATCTGGGACGGGTTGGCCATTTCCGGCACCCTATTTATCTTTTCCTATTTGGTGGGCCTTTTAAAGTGGTATGTCAATCAATTGAAAGAATTGGCCCGTGTCGATCACTTGACGGGGATTGCCAACCGCCGAGCTTTTTTTGAAACGGCGGAGACCGAAATATTGCGCGCCCGGCGAAATCTTAATCCTCTCACGGTCGCCTATATCGACATAAACGGCTTTAAACAAATCAACGATCAAAAAGGCCACTCCGAAGGGGACCTTGTTTTGACGCAAGTCGCCAAAACAATACAAATGAACCTGCGCGCCACTGACCTTGTGGCCAGGCTGGGCGGCGATGAATTCGGAATTCTTCTTCCTCATTCCAATTCAAAAATATCCAAAAAAGTGATTCAGAAAATGGAGGACTGCCTGCACGGTTTGGCGAGAAGCCGCGATTGGCCAATCGGGTTCAGCATCGGAGCGGTCACATACGTAAAGGCTCCCCAAAATACCAATGAAATTGTGGCCCGCGCGGATCAATTAATGTACGAGGTAAAACGAGAAGGGCGCTCCGGGGCGCGCCATGAGATTGTTGAAGGGGAGATCACCACCGCAATCGAAAGCGTTCTCCTCCAACAAGCGAAGTCCCAGGATTAAATTTAACGCGAAAATTTGAGAATCTCGCGGGCAATTCCCCGGTAGTCCCCGCCGAAATGGTGTCCGCCTTTCATTTCAATGAGGGTGGCAATGTCCGGCTTCAAATCCTGGCACAAGGAATCCGATTCCTTTTCTCCATAAAAACAAAGAATCTTCTTTCCTTTAATATTTTCAACTTCGGGTTTTACAGGGAGGGCATCGCGGTTATAACTGAATATTAAATCAACAGCGTGGATTTCAAAGGTGACTTTGGGTTCAAGACCTACCAGGGCGATGATCGAGACCCTGTCCATCAAGACGCCGGGCAAACGATTCGCCATAAACGGTAAAACATCGGCCCCGCGGGAATATCCGACAAGAATAGCCTTGCTCTTTCCCCATTTAGCCAAATAGGCCTCCAGAATCCGCGCCAAATCCTGTCCCGCTTTTTCCGGGGTCTTCTTCTTCCAAAAATATCGGAGAGAATTCAGCCCCACGACTTTTATTCCATCCTCGCTAAAGGCTTTGGCCAGTTCCCGGTCGATACCGGCCCACCCCCCATCACCGGAAATAATCACCGCCAGAAGATCCTTTTCCGGCGGGACAGCCGAAACTTCAACCACAGGCAGATCACCGATTGATTTAATTTGAGAATTGGCCTCCTCCTTCATTGGCTTCACGATTTTTTGAAAAACCTCTTTAAACTGGGGAAGCCAATTCCTCTCCACGCTGAAACCGTGCCCCACCTTGGGCAATAGGACTAATTCCCCATGATTGACACCCTTCACGAAATTCTCAACTGAAGAGGAGGAGCACACCTGGTCGATTATTCCCTGAAACGCGACCCAAGGCGCCTCCAAACGTTTCGCCTCAAGAAATTTATAACCCTGGCCGTTCGGAAGACGTTCCGACTCCAGACCGTTTCCTTGGCAAAACGGCTTTCCCACAGGAAGGTCGGGACAGAAACCCAGACTGATGGCCCCTTTGAAAGTGGTTGGCGGCGCCTGGACCAAAACGGCATAAACAAGAGTCGCCCCGGATGAATACCCGATTAATACCGGGGAGATATATTCCGGAAACTGCAGTTCCTTTTGAAGGCCCTGGCTTAATTCCTCAAAATCCGAAGCGGGAGAGAGACACCGTTCTTTTGATTTGGCCAAATTTTTCAAATACGTCCGAATGTTAATACCCACTACGAGCGTTTTCATTTGCACCAGTTCTTCGGCCATATTGACCACGCCCAAATTCCACCCCCCGTCACCGGAAACGAATAGGACCACATGATCCGGATTTTTAGTTCCCTGGTAAATAACCACCTTTCCAAACCTTCCGAAATTGAAAAACTTTTCTTTGGCGACGGCGGGAGAAATTATTAAGAGAAGAGAAAAGATTAAAAAGAAAACGGCCCCCTTTTTCACTTGGACACGATTCCCTTTAATCCGCCGGAAATAAGAGATGAAATATTGGCGAAAATGGCAGGCAGCCGGAAAGTCGACGGGGCCGCCAAATATTTTGGCTCCCACACCGGATGAAATTTTTCCTTAAACGCGCGCAAGCCCTCAAAATTGAAAAAATTTTCTCCGTGTTGAAATATAAAATTGCCCACTTTGTTCCAGAGCGGGGCCAGAGCGCGATTTTCAAGGCCGGATAGCGGCGCCATTCCCAAATTGAACCACTTGAACCCTTCCCCGGCTCCCCAAAGCATCAGCTTCAGGAATAGATACTCCATAACGCCTTCGGGAGCGTCGTTGGTGTATCTCATCAAATCAACTGAAATCTCCTCCCTCCCTCCCCCTTTTAAAATATTGGCAAACCCGACCGGCCGGTTATTTTCCCGCACCAACCCAAGAGGGAAATTTTTCAAATAATCCGAGCTAAAAAAGCCCAAAGAAAACCCTTTTTCCTTGCCTTTTTTTCCAAGAAGCCATTCGTCAGAAATAATTTTCAGGGCCGGAAGGAAGTCAGAAACTTTTTCTGGCTCAATTATTTCGAAGGCGCATCCATTCTTTTCCAGGTGGCTGATGATATGGCGCTGGTTTTTCCACCCCTGCCCTTCCATGGCAAAGTTTTCGAGGGACACTCTGGCCTCCTCACCCAGCTTCAAAAGAGCCAAACCGAGATCGACATACATGGAAAGATTGGCGCGCCCCACCTCATAAAAAACAGGCCATCCTTGGTGTTCGTCAGCCATTTCACGAAACTGCCAAATAAGTTCCCCTTTCTCCTTGTCCGGGCCGACGGGATCTCCCATCGAGACCCAGCTGCGCCCCTGAACGCCATACATAATAAAAGCCGTTTTATTTTCATTGAAAAGAAGGGTTTTGTCACCGAGGAGAGCGATCTGGCTTGAAGTTTCGGGATATTCAAAAACAATCCCTTTGACCGCCTCCAAATCCTGCGGAGTTGGACGAGCGGGCTCCGGGTGGGCTGTCTGAAGAAGCTTGCTCCCCATCAAGACAACCAATAGCGCGATGGCCCCAACGCTCGCGCGCAAGAATCGGGGCGCATCGCCCCGCAGGCTAAACTTCCACCACAAATCGGCGGAATAATCCAAATGTTTATGGGCAAAAATCCCCAGCCAAATAGATCCCGCCAAAACAATCACGATGGCGGCAATCCAACCCGGCGTAAATGACTCCTTCCAGAGTACCGCCTGGCGATAGAAAAATCCCCGGCAACTCCAGAGCATCCCCAGCATCAGGCTCAATATAATGGCTTCCTCAAAATCAAATCCCTTAAGGAGCGAAGCGGCAATACCGACTCCGAGCAAAACCGCCGTTAAATGATAAGCGGCGTCAAGCCGCCGCTGGAGACCAATCGCCAATACCAAAAGACCCACCCCCACCAAACTTCCCACGAAGTGAGAAACTTCAATAATAGGGAGAGGCAAAAAGTTCACTAATAAATGCAACCGGGCAGGCACGGCGGGTGTGGCCCCTGAAAAAAGAAGAATCGCCCCGGCAAGAAAAACGGCGAAAGAAAATAAGGGCGGGGCCACCCGCGGAACCACATTGCCCCAAAATGAAAACCACTTCTTTATCCATTCCCGTCCCTGAAATATTTCGAATAACCCAAAAAGGCCTGAGGCGACTCCAAGGGGAACTATGGAATAAAAAAGCCTGTACCCGAGGAGGGCGCTTAATATCGCCGAGGCGGGATAAATTGGAGACAACATTAGAACAACAATTGATTCAAAAACCCCGAGTCCCGCGGGCACATGGCTGATTAAGGCCAACATAGTCCCCAAAAGATAAATGCCCAAATAGGAAATAAAGGGGAGGTTTGAGGACGGCGGAAGAAGGACAAAAAGAACCGCCGCGGAAAAAATCCAGTCGACGCTGGACACGATCATCTGGCCGAACACCAAAGGGAGGCTGGGAATATCCCAGACCCAACCAAATAAGACTATGGAACCTTTCCTTTTCGCGATGACCAGGTAAAAGTAAGCGACCAGCAAAATGAGAGAGGCGCATCCGAAAACCCGGGATGAAACATGATGGATGGCCAGAGGGATAGGGAGGGAGATTGGTTCGGCGACAAATAGAAGCCCGCCCAGGGTGAGCACCCCCATCCAAAAAGTAATGGCGCTAAAGGCCACCACTTTGGATATGTCTTCCCCCGAAATCCCCCACAAGGAATAAAGCCGATACCGCACCGAGCCGCCGGTGATTAAGGAGTGTCCGATCGTGTTGCTGAAGGCGTAACTGATAAAAGAGGTGAGGGATTTCTTTCCCAAATCCAAATTTTTCCTTATATACCGGAAAGCCAATAAATCGTACCCAACCAGCGCCACATAGCTCATGAGGGTAAACAAAATTGCCAGCCCAATCGCCTTGCCAGGGATATCGCTTAATTGGTGAAGAATGTCCGAGTAGTGGTAATTTCTCAAAAGGTGGTGGAGAAACCATAAGGCGAGGCCGAATAAAACCAGGGATGTGAAAGGTAAGATCCTTTGAAATATTTTTCTAACCACTTTTTAAAGGAGCTCCTTTCCGTACACAATCACAAAATAATCCTTGGGAGGAGGCCCGGCAACGCGAAATCCAAAGCGCCGGCCCAAAACCTTAAAACCAAATTTTTCAAAAAACAGCCTTCCACCCGCGTTATCTTCGCGGACTTCCACATGGATCCCCCTGCTGCCGAATCTCCCGGCATTAGCGAGAAATTGCTCCATCAATTTTTTACCGATTCCCTTTCCCCTGGTCCCCGCCATAAGGTTGATGTGCAAATGAGCCGCGTAATTTCCCCGAAGGAAGGATCGGTGGGGTTTTTCCAGAACCCACCGGGGAACGTTGAAAAATAGAAATCGCCAAAGCCACCATCGAAAAAACGAACCTCTCCATAAGCCTCTCCAAAAAAGCAGCGGGCCGACGGGGAAGAACCTTCTTCTCCTGAATTTTCTATCGTCGAAACAGCCGGCCAGATATCCCACCAATTTTCCCTGATCTTCGGCAACCCACAGGGATTCCGGTTCATAATCGGTGTAATATAGAGTCCAAAAATCCGCCGCGAGTTCCTTGTCCTGGAACAACGAATCTCCCGGATTTCCACAATCAGCCGTTTCATGGAAAATTCCCCGGATGGCCGGCCTGTCCTCAGGTTTATAAAGCCGAATATTAACAGGAGCCTCCATTAATTTAAATTCAAAAGCTCCGGGACGGTCACGAATTCAAATCCCCTCTTTTTAAGTTCACGAATTATTATCGGAAGAGCCTTCACCGTCTGGCTCCTATCACCCCGGCGGTAACCCATTCCGTCATGCATGAGAATAATGGAACCGTTTCGCACACGGATCACTACGTTTTTGACGATTTTATCGACTCCGGGCCGTTCCCAATCGCGCGAACTAACCGACCATTTGACGGCGATATAACCCAGCCGCCGGCTCTCATGAAAAGTAAAGGGGTCATCGGCGCCAAATGGGGGCCGGAACAAATAAGTGGAGAGGCCCACCGCTTTATAAATCGCGGCTTCCGTTTTCTCAAGCTGTCCGACGATGCGGGATTTCGTCCGAAATATCAAATCAGGATGGGTGTAGGTATGGTTGCCAATGACATGCCCCGCCGCCACCTCCGCCTTTACAGAATCAGGAAATGTCTCCACGTTTTTCCCAACCAGAAAAAAAGTGGCCTTAACGCCGTTCTCATGCAGAACCTTTAAAATTTGGGAGGTATAGGGCTCATTGGGACCGTCATCAAAGGTGAGAGCTATCTTATTTTGGAGGGGATCGCCGTGCCAATACACTATCCCCGGTTTGTTTTTATGTTTGTTCAAATCGGCGCGCACCGGAGCGGCGGGACACACCAATATCAGGCCGGAAACAATCAAGAAAATATATCTCACGCTGGGCATATTTTACCGAACTAAGCCAAAGATTTTTATCGGTCCAGCTGCTCGTCTTCCCATGAAGCGGGATCTTCAAGGGATTCAAGGTGGGTTGCAACATTCACGTCCGAAAACAACTTTCCGATTTTTGTTTCCAGTTCCTCCAAAAATTGATGCCCCCGTTGGACAGTCCACTGGCCGGGGACAAGAACATGAACCGAAATGAACCGCCGGGCCCCCGCTACCCGGGTCCGAAGAGCGTGAAATTCCACTCCCTGAGATTTGTAGCTTTCGAAAACTTTAAGGACCAGAGCCAGTTCATTTTTTGGAAGGGCAGCGTCCATCAATCCTGAAACGGACCGCTGAACAAGCTTGTACCCAGTCCAAACAATATTCCCCCCCACGGCAAAGGCGACCGCAGGGTCAAGAATCTGCCAGCCCGTTAAGGCCACGCCTCCCACGCCTCCGATGACCCCCACCGAGGTCCAAACATCCGTCAGCAAATGGCGGCCGTCCGCTTCAAGTGTAATGGAAGTATGTTTTTTCCCCGCGCGAAGCAGAATTAGCGCCACCGCCAAATTTATCAAAGACGCCAAAGCGCAAATTACCAGGCCGAGGCCCAATTCTTGAAGTCCGTGCGGATGAAGCAGGCGCCTGACCGCTGTCCAGCCAATGCTGACGGCCGCTATGACAATAAGTGTCCCTTCAACCCCTCCCGCAAAATACTCCGCCTTGCCGTGGCCATAGGGATGGTCTTCATCAGGAGGCCGGGCCGCGATTATCAACATTCCCAAAGCAAAGACTCCCGCCACCAAATTCACCACGGATTCAATGGCGTCGGATAAAAGGCCCACCGACCCCGTGATCCAATAGGAGATTGTTTTAAGGGTAATAGTCAGGATTGAGGCGCCGATGGAAAGCCAGGCATAGCGGGTCAGAAAGTGTCGATCCATTTTTCCAATATATCAAAAATCTTCAACTTTATAGGCCTGGAATGATCAGGAAATTGAAACCGGAGCAAGGAAGAATAGATTTGCCTGGGGTGGAAAGGCCTAATCTATTTAATCCTTTCCTACCGGGTCCCCCGCTCCCATTCAAAAACTAAATCAATGAATGGAATTAAGCGTGTGGTGGAAGGTTATTCAAAATGCCTGGATTCTGTCAACTTACTTGGCGTATTCTATCGGTTGAGGGCAGGCGTTTCCGCCGGCGTTATAGTCGTAAACCATCCGGACTCCGTAATCGGCTCCGACCGTCATAACTGCCATCAAAACAAAGAGGGTTAAAATAAATAAGGGCCGGGCTTTGCGGGGAAAAGGTCTGGAAATGAGGGCCCACACCGAAAGGACAACGCTTATACCAAGCACAGTCAACATGAGGTCTTCATGCGGTTCCAGAAGTTTATCTCGAACAGAAAAGGAAACCATCACACCGGGCGCGGCATAAAGCCCCGTTGCAACCGCTACCGCCGCACCCACAGTTCCCAAAATAAGCAGAAATAAACCCGCCGAGGCGAATTTCTCACTCCTCAAAACTCCCGCCAACACGTAAAGGAGCACAGCACCGCTCAGAAATGCAATGGGGAAGTGAACCATCATTGGATGAATATTCTGGAGATGCTGCACTCCTGGAAGCAATGTGGCAATTAATTTTGTCATCGCATCTTATTGCCAAGACTCAACCGCAAAGAACTTCGATCCCCCTTGGAATAAATGTGGCCCTTGATAGTCGCAACTCGCCCCATCTTACCAATCAATCCGCTGGGCAAAGAAGAATTATAATGCCTTCCCCTAAATGATGGAACGCCCATGAAACCCGGAAAATTCCAAATAATCACAAATACTAGCCTCCAAAATTGGCGCTCTTATTCCTTGCCTCCAAAAGTGTAAAATGCGGATTATGAAGCAGCGACAACTCGCCAAGCTTGCCATTTGTGGGCTTGGTGTTTTTTTTATTTCAATTCTTTTTAGTCCGTTCCTGTCTCTGCAGGCGAAGACACAAACTTCCTCGGAGAAAACGCCTTCGGTCCTCATTGTTTACGATGGCCCCAATCAAGAAGGGAATCCCGGCCGGCTTGACGCGCTATACCTGGGGAATCTCCTGGGCCACTTCACCACGCGGCGCCATTTGATTCCCATCGAGGCCTATCGGACCGGCATGTGGAAATCGTATGACGCCGTCTTCTGCGGGATTTATCAAAAAGAGTTTGAAGTCCCTGAGACCTTCCTCCGGGATGCCGCCGTCATCGATCGCCCGTTTTGCTGGTTTGGCCAACAAACCGGCCAATTGGATCAATTTAACATCCTTCTTGATCACGGCCTTCACTTTGAGCGCTTCTTCGAAAACTCTCCGTTCGAAAAAGTCCGTTATAAAAATCGCCTTTTGGAAAAAGGCGATCCGGACACCAATATTCTTAAGGTGGTGGACCCAACTAAAGTCCAGGTTTTCGCCGATGCAGTCTCCTCCGGATCAATTTCCGTCCCTTACATCGTGAGAAGCGGAAATTTCTGGGTCGTCACCGACTCTCCCTTTTCTTACTCCGGGGAAAATGACCGCTATCTCGCCTTTGCCGACGTCCTTCATGATATTTTGGGCATCCCCCATAAAGAAGACCACCGCGCCATTTTCCGGGTCGAAGACATAAATGCCCTCTCCGATCCCGGCTCCCTAAAAACTGTGCTAAATATCATTAAGCATGAAAAAATCCCCTTTGCTTTCGGATTTGTCCCGGTCTATGTCAACCCCGGGGAACGAATATACACCCACCTCAATGAGCATCCGGACGTGGTCTCCGTCTTGAAGGAATATGTCAAATCGGGAGGGGTTCCAGTTCTTCACGGTTACACCCACCAGCACAGGGGAATTTCCACAGATGATTACGAATTCTGGGACGACATAACCGACCGGCCAGTCCGCGGCGACTCTGCGGGGTGGGCTTATCGAAGGATTGAAGAGGCCGTTCGGGAAGCCTTTGAATGTGAAATTTACCCCGCCACATGGGAAACCCCTCACTATGCGGGGTCTGCGGCCACCTATCAAGCCGTCGCGCAAGTTTTCAACACCGTATTTGAGCGGCGCCTGGCTGAGGGGCACCTCGGCACCGATCAATTTTTTCCCTACCCCGTTATTGATCTTAAAGGGCAGTTTGTCATTCCGGAAAGCCTGGGTTACATCCCCAAAGACGATCAGGACCCCAAAATCCTTCTGGATTGCGCTGAAGCGGAACTGGCCGTGAGAGATGGCTGGGCCAGCGGTTTCGTCCACCCTTTTCTAAATCCCCAGGTTATCGGCCAAGTGATACAGGGAATCAAAAAACTAGGATTTAAATTTGAAAACATCCGAACCTTTCCCAACCGGGTGCAAATTCCGGGCCGTCTCTGCACCAATGTCCCCGGAAAATATTCGTTGGGAGGGGAAGGCCGTTTCCTGACTGAAATAACCCTCTCGCCCAATGGGGTGGAAAAAAGCCGCTCGACTAGGGAAGTCGACCCGAACCAACCTATTACAGTAAAAGCCGCTCCCAACCCGGCTGAAACATTTGTGGTGCTTCGTCAAACCACTCGGGAAGCAACCTTTGTCGAGAAACTCTGGCGATTGGCGAAAGGGGACGTTGATGTTTTGCATCATGGACTGGAAAACGTTCTTCCCTGGGAACCCATCCCGCCCAGCTTCCGCACCGTGGTTATTTGGGATTCTAGGGCCATAGGGGCCCCGGACGTAGATCAAAAAAGCTTTTTGGCGATGCTGTCCAACCTCGGATTTGATATCGAGCAAAAGCCTTTCAGTAAATTCGACGAAAACGACACCCAACCCTACACTCTGCTGGTGATCCCCAACGCTTCGGCGCGCAAATTAACCGATGCGCAGATAAATTTGACCGTTCGCGCCCTGGAAGAGGGGCTGACCATTTTAACCGACGGTGAAAGCCCCTTGGCCACGGCACTGGGAATCCGCCTCGGACTTCCCGCACCGGTGGGCCAATTGTTTGATCATTCCAATTGGACTCAAAATCTTCGCTGGCCCGATCACCCTTATGTCGATTGGATTGAGGAACCCTCGACTGAGGACCCCGGAATAACCCCTTATTATTCGGAGAGAGATTCAGGAAGGCCCTTGGTGATCGGCGGAAGCCGCGGGCAGGGACGGTTCCTTTATTTCGCGCCTCTATTCGATCCTGTCTCTGGTTTCGGGTACAGCCGCTTTCCCGGAGTTCCCTTCATCATTGTCAACGATTTCCGTCTCCACCCGTCTGTGCGCCGTTCCGCCGCCGAGGCTTACTTTGATCCCGGCTACCGGCAAAACATCAGCGTCGAAAGATTGACCAAAATGTGGCGGCAATTCGGAATCCGGGTCATTCACGCCGCAGCGTGGCATTTCTACGACAAATATTCCTATGACTACGGCCGCCTGATCAAATCCGCCCACCAAAACGGCATCTTGGTCTATGCTTGGTTCGAATGGCCGCACGTGAGCCAAAGGTTTTGGAACGAGCATCCGCAATGGCGCGAAAAAAATGGGTTGCTTGCCGACGCCCATATTGACTGGCGCCACCTCATGAATCTCTCCGATCCCAAATGTTTTGACGCCGTGATGAAGGACGCCGAGGATCTCATCAGAAAATATGACTGGGACGGGGTGAATCTGGCGGAGTTTCATTTCGAAGGAACGTCCTCATACGATCCCGCCCGATTTACCCCCTTCGATTCCCTAAACCGGGAGAAATTTAAATCATCCCAGGGTTTCGATCCGGTTGATTTGTTCAATGAGAATTCGCCCCGCTTTTGGAAAAAGGACCTCACCGCGCTCAAGGCTTTTTTCCATTACAGAAAGGGTGTGAACAACAAAATTGTGAAACTGGCGCTCCGGAAATTGGACACGATTAATCATCAAATCAATCCCAACCATGAAACGATACTCACCATAATCGACACTTTAAAACACCCGGAATTAGGAAATCTCTTGGCAATCGATCTGGAACCCACCATTAATCTGGCCAATCAAATCAGCGCCACACTTCAAATTGAAGATCCGGGGCCTGAATGGTCCCTGGCACCCACCCGCTATCGGGACCTGGTGGATCATTACCGGAAACTCTCCCTAAAAACTCCCTTTATGGTGGACATAAACGTTTTGCCCGTCCATCCAGAAACTCAAAAAGGGTTCGCGACAGCCCAGCCCACCGGCACAGAATTCCTCACCCTTTGGCAGGAAGCGGCCCTCTGGGGAAACCGGGTATGTCTATATTCTGAATCATCCATCTTTGAACCGGATTGGGAAATTCTCCCTTACGCCATGGCCAATTCCGCCGACGTTCGCAAGGAAGGAGACGAGTGGATCATCCACAGCCCTTGGACGGTAACAATTGAAACGGGCCGCGGATCAAAACGATGCCTCCTGGACGGGCATCCCTGGCCTTGTTATTCCAAAAATTCAGTGCTTATTCCTCCCGGGGAGCACCGTCTCTCTTTTGCCCGAACCGCCTCACGGTGGTTTGATCTGTCTGAACTTAATATCCGGCTTTCAGCCATATCGGGCGAATTATTGGGGGCCGAACAGACCAGCCGAGGCCTTATGCTGGAATACCGGTCAGGGGGAAGGTGCTGGGCCCTCTTTAATAAAGAACCTTCCGGACTCGTTATCGACGATCAGGCCGCGAAAATCTCCTCCCTCAAAGGAGACGACGGTTTCGCTGTTTACCTGCCCAGCGGCCAGCACCGGCTTTTTGTCAGCGCCGGATCCCCGTTCATTTTTTTCATGCAATATCTCAGCGTGGTGTCGGGTTCGCTAATCGTCCTTTTTGGAGCCACCTCCAGCGGGCTTTTGTTGATTATGTATATGTTGATCAAATTAGGCCGCCGGGCGCGCCATGTCGGGAAGAGCTTCAGAAGGAAAAAACCAAAGGCAGTCACCTAAACCAAATCCATGTTTACTAGCGTTATTTTACAGGTCCTTTTCGTATTGAGCGTAATACTTATCTGGTTCATGCTCGTCTACCAATTTTTACTTTGTGTGGCCGGGTTCATTTACAGCCGGCAATCGGCGCGCGAAAAAAACAGGCTCGATAAAAAACATCCCGAAATTCCCGGGGTCTCCGTTTTAATACCGGCGCACAATGAAGAAATGGTGATTGAGCACACTTTGAAAAGTTTCTTCGCCATGAACTTTCCGAAGGAGAAACTGGAAATCATCGTAATAGACGACGCCTCATCCGATCGCACCGCCGAAATACTGGATCGCCTCGCCCAGGAGCACCGGGAGCTTCGAGTCCTAAGGATCCCGCCAAATGAAGGCGGCAGAGGAAAGGGGGCGGCTTTAAACCGGGCCCTTCCTCTGGCCAAACACGATCTCATTGCCATTTATGACGCCGATAACCAGCCGGAGCCGTCGGCCCTCCGCTATTTGGCTTTGCAATTCACGCTTGACCCCAAATTGGGAGCGGCGCTTGGAAAATTCCGCTGCCTCAACCGGATGAAAAATATCCTCACGCGTTTCATCAATATCGAGGGCCTCAGCTTTCAGTGGATCGTGCAAGCGGGACGCTGGAAACTCTTGAAAATCGCCACCCTTCCCGGAACCAATTTTATCGCGCGGCGGGACGTTCTGGCGGAAGTGGGAGGCTGGGATGAAGAGGCGCTAACGGAAGACGTCGAACTGTCCTTACGAATTCTTGAGGCAGGTTATCTCATAAAATTCGTCCCCTATTCCGTCACCTGGGAACAGGAACCCGAAAATCTGGCCACCTGGTTTCGCCAACGGACTCGCTGGGCCCGGGGGAACTTCTATTTGATGAAAAAATATCTTTCCAGCATCGGGCAGGCGAAAAACAAAGCCCTGGCGACGGAAATGATTTACTTTTTGGGGCTCTATTACGTTTTCGTCGGAGCCATAACGATCTCCGCGCTGCTATTCCTGCTTTGTTTGGCCGGCATCTTATACCTCCCTGTTCCGGGCCCGTATTTGGAAGTGTGGCTCCTCGCCTATCTCCTATTCGTGAGCGAAATAATCCTTATGCTTTCACGCGAGGAGGGAGAAGATACAACCGCCAACCTGTTTTTCACCATCGCGACCTATTTCACCTATTCCCAGCTTTGGCCTTTTGTGGTCGCAAAGGCCTTCTATCTCGAATACGTCAAAAAGGAGAAGCGCATCTGGCACAAAACCCGCCGTTTCTCGCTGGGCGAGCGCAAATCATGACGAAAGGTTTCTGCGCCGCTGCGGGCTTCTTTTTCTTAACGGTAAATTTTCATCCCTCTGCTTGCTCCCAGGAAAGGAACCCCCTGGTCGGTTTTGTGATCCACTTTGACAGCATTCAATCGAATCGGGACGGACTCAAGGTTCTGGAAGTTGCCAAAAAAATGGGCGCAGAGGTCATCAACCTCGTGCCTCCGGCCCACGTTTGGGAACGGCCGAAGGATCTTGCCGTCTTGGACGGTTTAATCGCGAAAATCGGCCTTCTTAAAATGAAACTAATCGTCAGCCGCATCGACGCGTCCTATTTGCCCGATTCAAAAGGAGAACGGTTAAATTTCCTCTACGACAAAATCCTGAAGGAGCCAGGGACCATGCCGACCGGAGCTCCCACCGTTGATTTTTTCCTGGCGACGGCCCACGAGCCCGGCTATGAAAATTGGCTGGAGGAAGAAACCCGCTTTTACGCCCGCCGTTACGGGAAACTCCCGAACCTGATCGGCTTTAATTTGGGCCCCTTCAGCGAACCATTCGTTTCCCAACGCGGAGGATTTCTCCAATTCGACAAGGATCCGAATCTCTATGAAATCACTCAGTACACCAGGGCCGGAGCGGATCTCTGGCACGATTGGCTCTTTCAAAAATTTGGGGGCCTAGAGAAAATTCAAAATGAATACGAGGTCAAATCCTCGTCCATTAAAGATATACCGATCCCAAAAAATGAAACCGATCCCCTTTTTGGACGGCCGGAAAGGGCGTATTTCGACTGGGGCGCTTCTTTAAACGACTGGCTCACGAAGGTTTACGAGCAATGCCGCGCCATCTGGCATAAAGAGGGCGGCGGAGCGCCCTTCATTTGGCAATTCAGTGGATACGATGTGGAAAAGTGGATTAAGGCCCGGCCGGAAGTCTTCGCCTTTAATCCTGTGGATTGGATTGGACGGGCGGACGCGGTCGGTTTGTCGATCTACACCAATAATGGATATGCCGATTACGGACATTCTTCAATAATTGGCGCAACTCGGTTGTTAAATCTGGCCCATGATTTGGGGAAAGGTGTTTTTGTCATGGAAAGCGGGTCTGAAACACCTTACCCTGTTTTGAACGAATCCGAATTTAATTTCATTGCCACCGCGGCCCTCGCCACCGCTCCCCAAACCTTTATCTATGAATTCACCAAAACTCCTTACTATTCTCAACCCCACAAAAATGACGGCCATCTAATTGATGGGCGGGGGCGGCTGCAGCGGCCGGTGCAGAAAGCAATTCGTGAACTTTTTGGAAAAGTGAAAAAACCTGGGGTAATCGAAAAGCCGAAAATATTTGTGGTATTGGATCCTCAAATTATTCGGGAACATCCCGAGGCGGGAAAAGCTTACCAGAAAGCATTCCAACTGGCCGGGACCATGCCGGTTTCCTTTATCAGCCCCGCGCAGAAAAAACAAGCGCCTTCCCAGGCGACAATTTGGGACCCCGGTACAAATTCTCTAGAGGAACTTGACTCCCTCGCCCATAATTTAAGGAATTCTTCGGGCGAAAGAATAAGTTTGAAATAAGGGGAAATTTACCGAATTATGTTCCGGAGGGAAGGGACCTTCCGGGCAAAAAAGAGGGAGCCCACCAGGCATAAAAGGCCGCAGACGCAGACGGTATAAGGAGCTCCGATTTTGCTGGCGAGCCCCCCCGCGAGAAGGCTTCCGATGGGCGCCATTCCCAAGAAGGCCATGGCGAATAAGCTCATAATCCGCCCGCGTTTATCATCGTCCACAATGGTTTGCAAAATGGTGTTGCTGGCGGCCATTTGAACGATCATCCCGAAACCGGCCACCAAAATCATCAACCCGGAGAGCCAATATACTCTGGAAAAGGAAAATGCCACCAGCCCTCCGCCAAGAAGCCCCGCGGCAAATGGAATTAACCGGATAAGGCCCACCACGTTTTTCCGGGAAGCCAGGTAAAAAGTTCCCAGCAATGCTCCCACTCCCGAAGCCGCCATCAAATAACCCAGAGTCTTGGGGCCGCCGTGCAAAACCTTCGTCGTCATGATGGGCATGAGAATCATATAAGACATCCCCATGATGCTCACCAAACTGAGCAGAAGCAATATCGTCCGGATGGGAACGGAGTGTGCCGCATATAAAATCCCTTCCTTCCACTTCGCCCAAATTTCGGATCCTTTTTTCGCTGTTTCCTTTGCCACCAGGCGCATCGCGAGAAGCGAACCCAATACCGCGAGGAAGCTTATGGCGTTTAGGAGAAAACATATTCCTTCTCCAAAGGCGGCAATCAAAATTCCGCCGAGGGAAGGCCCCAGCAAGCGGGCGGCGTTGACCAGAGAGGAATTGAGCGCGATGGCGTTTCCCAAATCTTCTTTGTCTTCGATCATTTCTATCAGGAAGGACTGCCGGGTGGGAACATCCAGGGCGTTGACCGTCCCCAAAAAAATTCCGAGGGCGATGATTTGCCAAACCGAAATCACCCCGCTCATAGTCAGCCCTGCAACAATAAACGCCTGGACCATGGATAAGGTCTGCGTGACCAGGAGAATCCGATGCCGGTTCCAATGATCCGCCAAAACTCCGCCGAAAGAGGCTAATAAAAAGGTCGGGAACTGATTACAAAACGCCACCACACCCAACAGGAACGCGGAACGGGTGAGTTTATAAACCAGCCAGCTCATGGCGATTTGCTGCATCCAGGTTCCGACTAAGGATATCCCCTGGCCGGCGAAGTAGAGGCTGAAGTTCCTGTTGCGCAGGGACCGGAAAAGATGGTGGAAACCTTCCAATTCAGGACCGGTCTTAACACCGTTATTCATAGCGCAGAGCTTCGATTGGAGATAGAAGTGAGGCCTTCCGGGCCGGCCAGAATCCGAACACGACCCCGACTCCCACCGAAAAAAGCGAGGCCAGAATTATGGCCTGAGGCATCACGATGGCGGACCACCCCGCGAGGGTCGAAAGAATAAATGAAATGGACATTCCCAGGGAGATTCCGATCAGGCCTCCGACCAGGGAAAGGATGACGGCTTCAATCAAAAACTGGGCCAGAATCGCCCGCCGCGCCGCGCCGACCGCCTTGCGAAGACCTATCTCGCGCGTCCTCTCGCTCACTGAAACCAGCATGATATTCATGATTCCGATTCCACCAACCAATAAGGAAATCGCCGCCACAATTCCCAATAGGAGTGAAAAAGTTTGAGTCGTCCCCGCCAAAGCGGCCTGGATATCCGCCATGTTCCTTAACTGGAAGTCATCTTCTTTGAAGGGGGGCAGGTGATGTCTTTGCCGCATGAGATATTGGATATCCCGCATAATATCTGGCATGGTTTCAGGGGAAGCGCATTCTATGGCAATCATGTTTAAATATTTTTTCCCGAGGACCCGGTTCATGGCGGTGCTCAACGGCATCAATATCATGTCGTCCTGATCCCTGAAACCGGTGGCCCCTTTCATCGGCAAAATCCCTATGACTTGAAAATGGATGCGGTTGATATTGATCATTTTCCCCACGGGATTTTCCTTGCCGTATAGATTAGTGACGACGGTTTGACCGAGCAGGGCGACCCGCGCCTGGGCTCCATTCTCTTCGGCGGTAAAAAAGCGTCCGTAATAAGGTTTTGAGGCGCGCATGGTTTCATAAATCGGAAGGGCTCCCGTCACCTGGGTATTGGCGTTTTGCGGTCCGTTAACCACCTGGACGCCGCCGGAAACATTTCCATCCACACGCATAATATTGGGATTCACCCTCTCAACGGCCTTGATGTCTTCCAAAGTCAGGCGGCTCACGCTCCCCGCCGCGGCGTGAACTCCGTGAGAAGAGGGAGACCCCGGCATGAGCATCAGGAGATTGGACCCGAGACTGGAAAGCCGCGCTTCAACGGCTTTCTGGGCTCCCTGGCCGATGGCCAGCATGGCGATCACGGCCGCCACCCCGATCAGAATCCCGAGGACAGACAAACCGCTTCTCACTTTGTTGGCCGTTATGGCCCGAACGGCCGAACGGGTAAACTCCTGAAATTCAAACAACTCTTTGAACAAGTCATTTGTCTTTTTCAGTTTTTTCGGCTCGGAGGAAGTATCGAATTCTTGCGCCCCTTTCAACTTGGTTTGTCCGTCGTCTCTATTTTTCACATCGCTGACGACCTGGCCGTCCTTAATTTGAACGATTCGCCTGGCGTGGGCGGCAATCGCCGGATCGTGAGTCACCATGATAACCGTTATTCCGCTTTCGTTGAGCTTCTTCAACATTTCCAGAATTTCCTCAGATTGATCCGAGGCGAGGTTTCCGGTGGGCTCATCGGCGAAAATAATGCGGGGGCGGTTGACGAGAGCCCGGGCAATGGCCACTCTCTGCTGCTGGCCGCCGGAAAGCTCGTTCGGTTTGTGGCTCATGCGATCCGCCAGGCCCACCGTCGTCAGAAGTTCGCGGGCCCGTTCCTCGCGATTGGGCGCTCCGGCATAAACCAGGGGAAGAATGACGTTGTCCATCGCGGAAGTTCGGGAGAGAAGATTGAACATCTGGAAAATAAATCCGATGGTTTTGGAGCGCAGCGCAGCGCCCTCATCGTCCGAAAGCTTCGAAACGTCCCGGCCGAGAAGCTTGTATGTACCGCGCGTGGGCCGATCAAGAAGACCCATTATTTGCATCAGGGTGGATTTCCCTGATCCGGAAGGCCCCGTGATGGCCACGAACTCCCCTTCTTCAATGGTGAGGGAGACATCTTTAAGAACTCTGAGTTCTTCTCCCCCCAACCAGTAAGACCGGCGAATATCTTTAAACTCAATGAGAGACATTATTGCCCTCGGGAACCCTGGCGGGAGGAACCTCCCGCGCCCCCTTGCTGCTGAGAACTTTGCGGCCGGCCCCCCATGATAAGAGGACTTGAAGCCTGCGCCTGCTGCGGAACATAACGCTTTGAAGTAATTAAAACCGTGTCCCCGGCCTTGAGGCCCGATACAATTTCGGTGTTTTCCCCGTTATCCAAACCGGCCTCGACAATTTGCGGAACCGGTTGCCCATCTGGACCTGGAACGAGGACCCTTTTTTCGCCGGAAGAGTTTTCCTTGACGGCCAGGGAAGGAACCAGAAGAACGTTGTCCTTATGCTGGATAATGAAACTCACGCTGGCCGTCATCTGAGACCGGAAGAAGGGCGGTACTTCCACCGGCTCGACCTTGACGCCATACGTTATCACGTTGGAAACGTTGGTGCCCTCATACAATATATTGAAAACCTTTCCGTTGATCGGTTTCCCCGGATAGGCGTCAAGACTGATCCGCGCCGGCATTCCGACGTGGACCTGGCCGATGTCCACTTCATCCACGTGGGCGACCACGATGAGTTTGTCCGAGAGGGCGTACAAAACCGTCGACATGTCGACGGTCTGCCCCACCACCACATTCTTTAAAATTATTACGCCGCCGAGAGGCGCCATGATGGGGGTCGGCTTGTAGGCGTCCTCCCACTTTTTCACTTCCTCCGGCCCTTTGGCCCGGGCGGCGTCAATGATGGCGGCCCGGTCAATGGAACTCATCCACGCCAAAATTTCTCCGGTTTTGACCCGGTCGCCTTCATCCACCAACAGCTTTTCAATCCGCCCCTGAATGGGCGGTTTGATTTCAACCCGATTGAGCGGATCCACCTCGCCGGTGGTATCGACGGTTTGCTCGATGGAGCCTTCCTTCACCACCACCGATTTAACTTGAGTGAGGTCGACGCCTTTTTTACCTTTCACTTTAAACCAGACAAAAGCGGCAACGCCGATTAATACGACCGCCAAAATCCATTTCCAATATTTTTTCATCGCTCTTCCTCCAAAGATTTACCGAGCGCCTTCAGCCAAGCCGATTCCGACACGACGGCACTCAAATCGGCCTGGATCACGCCTCTTTCAAAATTGACAAAATCGGCCACCGCCAGTTCCCAATCCTGAAACGACGTAAGCCCGGAAGTATACCCGATCTGGGCTTCATCATTTCTCTGGCGGGCGGCCTCAAGGAACTGGTTCTGAACCTGAACCTGGTCAATGCTGGAAGCCAGATTGGCCCAGGAAGATTCCAAATTGCTTCGGACCTGATTCCGGGTGGAGCGAAGATCCTCCCCCGCTTTTTCATACCCCCGTTTCGCTGAAGATGCCGCATAATAGGTGGAAGTTATCCCGTTGCCAAAAAGCCGGTAGCTTATAACGGCCGAGGCGTTCCATTGAGCCGACTCATTGGGAAACTCCGTGGGCCCGGAAAAGCTCCGGGAATACTGGCCGGAAATAAACGGCCAAAGATTGCTCCGGGCCGATTTAAGGTTGGCGTAAGAGATTTCAACGGCCGATTTCTGCGCGGCCACCTGAGGATTGGTATCAACAAGGGCGGCCGTATCCGGAAGTTCAGGGAGTGCGGCAGCAGTCAACGTGCCCGTCGCGGACACCACTCCGAATCCATCTTGTCCCAACTGCCTATTTAATTCCTGCTGCGAGGCGCGGAGGCGCCGCACCGCACTCGCCAAATCCACCTCGGCCTGCTTCAATTCCGCCTTCTCCCGGAGCATGTTCCCCTTGGATTCCCGGCCGGAATCGTACATCAGGGCGACCATTTTGGCATTGGCCTGGCGAACTTCCAATATTTTCTCTCCCACCCTGACGCTTTCCTGATCAAATAGGAGGTTCGCGAAGGCCTGGCGGAGCGAATCACGGACATTGCTTGAAGTCACGCGGTAACTCGCTTCGGCCTGATTCAGGGTCGCCGCAGCCTGGCGAATGGCAGCGTTTTCTGAGGCATTAAAGAAATTCATGCTGGCTTGGGCTTGGGCCTGCCACCGAGAATCCACGGGATGGCTATCGGAATCATTGATGGAATTGGAGAAAACAACCTGGGGAGAATAGCCGTTGAAGGAACCGTAATATTGAGCCCGGGCGGAGGCCAGATTTTTCCGGGCGGACATTAAATCCGGATTTTTTTCCAAAGCGATGGCCACGCAGTCGCGCCAAGTCAGTGGCGGGAATGATTCCGCCGCTCCGGCAATTTGCGGAAAAAACAGAAGAACCCAAGCCAGTTTTTTAAGGCCTTTCATTTTGTTCCCACTCCATGCAAAAAAATGTCCATTAGATTAGACGTATAAGAACTCAATAAGTGTCGTGATTGGAATCTGCGCCTGTAAACCATAAACATGCGGGCCAAAAAGTTGAAATAAATTCCGAGGAGCCTGGCGTCCATCGGCTTGACGGTCCCCTCCTTGATGCACTCCTGCATCCGCCCGGTGAAAAGCGCCATGTGTTTTTCAAAACGCTCCTTAAATCTCTGGCCAGCCATGGTCCCCTTGACTCCCGGATGATTGGGCCTGAATTGAGCCAAAAAATCCTGATGTTTGTCCATGAAATCCAGGTTTTCTTTGGCCATTTCACGGACGGCCTCAAGGCCCTTTTTATTTCCCACAGACATTTTAATCCGTTCGTCGACCTGGTCCAGGAGATCGCTGAACACGGCCGCAAATATATCCCCCTTGTCCTTGAAATAAAGGTAGAGGGTGCCGATTCCGATTTTCGCCTTGCGGGCCACCTCATTCATCCGGAAGTCGTGGTAACCCTTCAACACAAGGACATGGCGCGCTGCGTCCAAAATGTCGCGCCGTCGAATTTCTGGTTTTTGTTTGCGGTAGCGGTGCATCAAAAATTACCCCTAACTGAATGAACGTTCATTCAGTTATAAGCCTACCAGAAGCCCCCCCATTTGTCCAGACGTGGTTTATTGAACATTCTCCTTCAATTTTAAAAGACCGTTTTGTAAAAGGAATTTGGCTTTTACCAATAAAAATGAAACAACGTACTATACCGGCCGGTTCCATAATAATTTTAAGCGGCTTATTCGCCGCCGTCCTGACCGCTGCCTCCGCCTCATTGGCCCAGGAATTCGATATTTCTTCTCTCTTCGGCTTCGGGGCCGGAAAAGACTCCGTTGATTATCGCTTTCATTACGCGCCCCCTTCCGGGTCCGGGAATTCCAACGGCACTCCGAGTGTTCTTGATAACGTCCTCCGCGGAAACTTCACCGTAGTTAATAATAAATCCGACTCATGGTCGGTCAACCAGAAATTGGGCCGCACCGACTTAAGCGCCTCCCCCGTTATTGAGCGAACGGGGCTGGCGGTCCCGGAAACTCTCTGGGACATCGAAGCGGGCGGAATTTACCGCCACAGGTTTGGCGAAAGGCGCGAGGGAGGGATAAATTTTTCCATCGGTTCCGCTTCGGACAAGCCGTTTGATGGAATGCGCGAGACCACCCTTAAGCTTGGCGGGACATATAGCGTGCCCTCGGGTCAAAAAAACGCCTGGCTTTTTTCCCTTAATTATTCCAACAACCGTTATTTCGCCAACAATATTCCCTTCCCGGGAGTGGCTTATTTATTCAAATCACCCGCTCCGGGGTTGAATGCCTTGGTGGGTTTCCCTTTTTTCGCCATCTCTTACAAACCCGGAGAAAAATGGAGCGGGCGCCTGGCCATGTTCGGGCCCTCAAACGTTTCGGCGGAAGTGGCCTATCACCTTCATGGACCTTCCAAAATTTATTCCGGGTTTGATTGGAGCCAGCAATCCTGGTTGAGGGCCCACCGGGAGGACCTCCCCAAACGTCTCTTTTATGACGAAAAGAAATGGAGCCTGGGATTCCAAACTCCGGTTTTAAAACAGGTCCTTATTGATTTATCGGGGGGCTACGAATATAGCCGTCGCTTTTTTGAGGCCGAATCGGCGCTGAAAGAAGACCTGGCCAAGGTACGCTTGGCTCCCGTTTGGTCGGCCCAGGGAAGAGTCATCGTCACCTGGGGATCGAAATAAATATCCCTCTTAAGGAAATAAAATCTTCGATTCCCTGGACAATTCCTGATGGATTGCCTCGGCGGCTTTGCGGCCCGCGCCCATGGCCAGGATTACGGTGGCCGCTCCGGTGACCGCGTCACCGCCGGCGTAAACATTTTTCCGGCTGGTTCGACCCGTTTTTGGATCGACGACAATTCCGCCTTTGTTTTGAGAAGAAAGGCCCAATGTGGTGGAAGGAATGAGTTTATTGGGATCGTTGCCGATGGCGACAATAACCACGTCGGCTTCGATATCAAATTCACTTTCTTTATCGGGGACCGGCCTTCGGCGACCGGATTCATCCGGCTCCCCGAGAGTCATTTTCTGGCACCTCAAGGCTCTGGCGCGACCTTTGGAATCCCCCAGAATTTCAACGGGCGAGGTCAGGAAATGGAACTCCACCCCTTCGGCTTCGGCGTGCTCGATCTCATCGGTCCTAGCCGGCATCTCATCGCGCGAGCGGCGGTATAGCAGGAGGCTTTTTTCCGCGCCAAGCCTAAGGGCTGTCCGGGCGGAATCAATCGACACATTGCCGCCGCCAAGGGTCGCCACAACCCGGCCGCGGATGACGGGCGTGTCATACTCAGGAAATTTATAGGCTTTCATCAAATTGGCCCGGGTGAGATATTCATTGGCTGAATAAACCCCCACCAGGTTTTCTCCCGGAATCCCCAGAAATCGCGGAAGGCCGGCGCCGGTCCCGATAAAGATCGCGCTAAAGCCCTCCTCCTGAAAAAGTTCCTCGATTGATATCGTCCTGCCCACGACGGTGTCCATTTGAAAATTGACACCCAGCCGTTGCAGAAATTCCACCTCGGCTTTCACTATTGCTTTGGGCAGCCTGAATTCAGGAATGCCGTAAGTCAACACCCCCCCTGGTTCATGGAGCGCCTCAAAAACGGTTACTTCATAGCCCCATCGGACCAAATCCCCTGCGGCGGCCAGGCTGGCCGGCCCCGAGCCGATGACGGCGACCTTTTTTCCAAGGGGATGATTATTACCGGAAATTAAAATCTGGCCGGACTTTCTTTCATAATCGGCGGCAAATCTTTCGAGGTATCCAATCGACACCGGTTTAAACCTGTTTCCAAGCAGGCACAACTTTTCGCATTGGTCTTCCTGCGGGCAAACCCGCCCGCAAATGGCGGGAAGAACATTCTGGGCGCGGATTTCCCGGGCGGCTTCAAGGAAAAGGCCTTTCGAGATTAAATTAAGAAATTTCGGAATCGGAACCTGAACCGGGCACCCTTCAACGCACCGCGGATTTTTGCATTGGAGACAGCGGGCGGCTTCAAGTTTGGCCTCTTCTTCCGTGAAGCCGAAGGGAACTTCCTCGAAATTTTTGATTCGGGTTTTGGGATCTTGCTCCGCCATGCGCTGGCGAGGGATCGGCGTTTTGGTTTTCTTTATTTCAGACTGCCTTTTTGTCTTCATCGAGGTATGGATCGGCACGAATTGGTTGCGGCTTCCTCATAATCCCGGTAGGCGGCCAATCGCCGCGAGAGGCCTTCAAAGTCCACCTTGTGTCCGTCGAACTCGGGGCCGTCCACGCACGCGAATTTCGTCTCGCCACCCACGCTCACGCGACACCCGCCGCACATCCCCGATCCGTCGACCATGATGGGGTTCAAGCTCACCGACGTCTTTATGCCGCTCGGTTTAGTTACATTCGCGGCCGCTTTCATCATCGGGAGGGGACCGATCGCGATCACGTAATCGATTTTTTCCCCTGAATCGATCAAATTTTTCAAAAGCTCGGTCACGAAACCCCGGTGCCCTTTGGATCCGTCGTCGGTCGCGATCAATAATTTATCGCAAACTCCCCTCATTTCCTCTTCCAAGATGCAATGCTGGGCCCGGTCCGCGCCGATAAGGCCGATGACCCGGTTCCCGGCTTCTTTCAACCCTTTTGCAATCGGATAAATTGCAGCGACTCCGATACCTCCGCCGACGCAAACAGCGGTTCCATAATTCTCGAGGGGGCTCGGGGTCCCCAGGGGTCCCGCCACATCCAAAATTTCATCGCCCGCTGATTTACTCCCTAAAAGGGCCGTCGTCTTGCCGGCGATTTTGACATAAAGGGCGATCGAACCTTCACTTAAATCCCGGTCGACGATGGTGAGTGGAATTCTTTCCCCCGTATCGTTCAACCGGATGATGACGAACTGACCCGGCCGGCATTTTTTCGCAATGCGGGCGGCTTCAACTTTTAGCCAAAAAGTCGAGTCGGAAAGCGTAACTTTTTTCAATATTTTGAAGCGCATGATTTTTCGACCTAGCAAAATCCGGCGGTTATTCTCGCTTATATTTGGCGGGAACGGTCTATTGGGATGGAACAGCCGAAATTATTATTTCACGCCGCTCAATTCGGGCGATTCCACCGGTGTCCTGTCTTCAACTTGAGTCGGAAGGCCGATGCGATCGAGGAGTTCAAGGAACGGATCGGGATCAAGTTCCTCCACGTTCACCATTGTCCGGGGATTCCAAATCCCTCGAGCGACAAGTATCGCGGCCGCAACAGGCGGGACCCCGGCGGTGTAGGAAATGGCCTGGGCCTCCACTTCTTTATAACAGGCGGCGTGATCGCAGGTGTTGTAGATGAAAATTTCCTTGTGTTTGCCGTCCTTGGTCCCTTTAATGAGATTCCCGATGCAGGTGTAACCCGAGTAATTCTTGGCGAGAGATCCCGGTTCTGGAAGGACCGCCTTCAAAACTTTGAGCGGGATCACTTCCACACCTTCGGCGGTCCGCACCGGTTTTTCGGAAAGCATCCCGATGTTTTTCAGCACGTTGAACACATTGATGTAGTGGTCGCCGAACCCCATCCAGAAACGGATGCTCGAGGCGTCGAAATTCTTGGAGAGCGAGTGAAGCTCGTCATGGCCGGTGAGATAGACGGGGCATTCCCCCACCACGGGGAAATTGTAGACCCATTTTTCGGCGTGGACGGGTTTATTCACCCACTTCCGGTCAATCCAGGTCCACACTTTCTTGAATTCACGGAAGTTTATTTCGGGGTCGAAGTTGGTGGCGAAATATTTGCCGTGCGAGCCAGCGTTCACGTCCAGGATGTCGATGGTGTCGATTTTATCGAAGTGATGTTTCAAGGCCATCGCGCAGTAGGCGTTCACGACGCCCGGGTCAAAGCCAACTCCCAAAATGGCGTTGATCCCTTTTTCCTTGCAGCGGTCCTTTCTTTTCCACTCGTAGTTCCCATACCAGGGCGGATCCTCGCAGACTTTCTTGGGGTCCTCGTGAATGGCGGTGTCCATGTAGGTGACTCCGGCGCCAAGGCAGGCTTCCAAGACGGACATGTTGATGTAAGCGGTTCCGAGGTTTATGACGATAGAGGAATCCGTATCCTGGATGAGTTTGATGGTGGCGGGAACGTCGTAGGCGTCAATTTGCCGGGAATAAATTTTCTTCGATTTGTCTTTTAAATTATTCTTTCTTTTTATGCTGTCAATAATGGCGTCGCACTTTTCCTGTCTGCGCGAGGCAATGCAAATATCCCCCAGGATGTCATTATGCTGTGCGCATTTGTGGGCCACCACATGGGCAACGCCACCCGCTCCGATAATGAGCACGTTATTTTTCATTTTTTCCCACCTCCCGTTTCCATAATACTTTTGGATAATCGACGTCCAGCTCCTATCAATTCCAATCATTGATGCTGGACAGTACCGCTCCAACTATTATTTATTATTGAAGCGGCACGGGACCGTTCTTTCAACGGTCCAATCATGAAAGGCTGTTTAGATAATCTTCGTAACTAAATTTTTTAACGAGTTCCACCCGCCCGTCCAGTTTCCTCACCGCGATGGCGGGCATCTGAACGCCGTTAAACCAATTTTTTTTCACCATGGTGTAGCCCGCGGCGTCCGCGAACGCGATGAGGCTTCCAATTTTCAATTTCTCGGGGAATTCGAATGTCCCGAAAATATCGCCCGCCAGACAAGTTCGGCCCGCTACCATGTATTTGAATCCCTTTCCCGGGTTCCGATCCATTTTCGCTTCCGTCCGGTAAATTAAAAGATCCAGCATATGCGTTTCCACGGCGGAATCGACGATGGCGATGTCGATTTCATTGTGAACAATGTCCAAAACTTTGGTGACCAGAAATCCGGCTCCCGTTACCGCGGTTTCACCCGGCTCAAGATACACCTGGACATTATACCGTCGAGAAAACGCCAAAATCTTATCACAGAAACGCTCAAAGGGATAGCTTTCTTTCGTAAAGTAGATGCCTCCGCCAAGACTCACCCACTCCAATTTTTCCAATAGCGCGCCGAATTTCCCGCCGATATGATCCAGAATTTTTTCGAAGCTTTCAAAATCATCGTTTTCACACTGGCAGTGGAACATCGCGCCCGAAAGGGACGAACTCACCGCCAAGATTTCAGCCAAATCAATCGCGCCCAATCTAGAGTAGCGCCGCGCCGGGTCGGCCAAATCAAAATCGGAATGGCTAACGCCCGGGTTCACGCGCAAACCCACGGGAATTCCTTTCACCAGGGGAAGATATCGTTTGAGCTGGGAGATGGAATTGAAAATTATTTTGGTGGCGAATTTCCGGACGGCCTTCGCCTCCTCTTCGGCCCAGGCCACGCTGTAAGCGTGAACTTCCCCGCCGAATTTTTCCGCGCCAAGACGTGCCTCAAAAAGGGAGCTGGAGGTGGTGCCGTCCAAATATTTTTTCATCAATTCGAAAACGGCCCAGGTGGAAAAACATTTGAGCGCCAGGACCGACTTCGCACCGGTCCTCTTTTTCAGTTCCGCGATTTTCTCCAGGTTCCGGAGGAGACATGATTCGTCGATAAGGTAATAGGGCGTGGAAAGGACGGCTTTATTTTCGTCAATTATTTCATTGATTGATTTTTCGGCGGTAATCATTTTTTTCACTTTACCATTTAAAAAATTTTTCCTCCTCCTGTAAAAGAATAAAAATAAACGAAACTTTCAAAGTTTAAAGGTTTTTTCTAATAAATGTTTCTAGGAGATGGCGACGGCGTGCCGGCAACGCACGTCAGATTGATTATCCCACCTTGAGGACGATTTTGCCGCGCTGGTGGCCGGATTGGCTGAGCTCATGGGCCCGCCGCGCTTCGGAAAGCGGCAAAATAACCTCCACCGCCGCTCGAAATTTCCCCTCATCAACGAGCCTCGCGATCTCTTCCAATTCAATCGCGTTCGATTGCACCCCCACCCTGGCCGCGCGGACCCCGTGCGCGGAGGCATCCTCCGCTGATGGAGCGTCGACGGTTGAAACGAGGATCCCGCCCGCTTTAAGCGCGGACCAAGACCGCCCTTGCGTCTCTCCGCCGATGGTGTCCAAAACCACATCCGCGTCATGCACAACGTTTTCGAACCGCGTGGTTTGGTAATCAATTGTTTCATCGGCGCCCAACTCGCGCAGGTAATCCTGATTGCGCCTTGAAGCCGTTCCAATGACGCGGGCGCCCTTCGATTTGGCCAGCTGAACGGCATAACCTCCCACTCCGCCGGCAGCGCCGTGAATCAAGATCATTTGACCGGCGGCAAGCCCCGCCGTATCAAACAGAGCCTGCCAGGCCGTCAGGCCCGCCAACGGAATGGCGGCGGCGTGAATATGGTCGATGGATTTGGGTTTGGGCGCCAGCTCCGCCTCTTTGACGGCGATGTACTCGGCATAAGCGCCGTTCTTCGAAGCATCGGGACGGGAGAATACTTCATCGCCTTTTTTGAAACGATTGGGCCCGGGACCCGTGTCTTCCACAATCCCGGATAGGTCCCATCCCAAAATAAGGGGAAAGGAATAATTTCTGACGCTCTTTAAATATCCCTCCCGGACTTTCCAATCGATTGGGTTGACTCCGGCCGCCTGGATCCTAACCAGAACCTCGCCCGGACCCGCCTTCGGGCGCGGAGCGTCTTCGTATTCCAAAACTTCAGGGCCGCCATAAGAATGGATCCTCACCGCTTTCATTATCATAAGGGGCTTACTTTCCTTATTAACTCTTTCCGAAGCTCTTCTTCTAATTATTGTTTTCATAAATACTTCCTCCTATTTGGTTAAACATTGTGAGGAGATGAAAATTCCGCCTGTTTCGAATTTGGACACTGCGGGCAAAAACCCTGCCTTTCAATTTCTTTGAAATTCTGGTCTTATCACATGGGGTAAAATATGGAAGTAACTATGAGAACTAATCCCCAGCGGCGGCCCGGAAAAAAAGACCTTGAAGCCGCACGCTCAAAAACGGTGCGGGACATCGTCTCTCCCGGTTTGGACATATTATTTGCCGGGATTAATCCCGGGCTCTATACCGCGGCCATCGGCCACCATTTCGGTCGCCCGGGTAACAGGTTTTGGCCGGCACTTTTTGAGTCCGGGCTCATTCCGCGCCGGCTTTCACCCTACGAGTCCGCCGACCTCCTCAAATCCAAATTCGGAATTACGAATTTAATTCCCCGCGCGACCGCGCGGGAAGATGAGCTCACCCTTGAAGAGTACCGCGCCGGGGCGAAACGACTGCGGCGAAAGATCCTTCGGTACAAACCTCGCGTCGCCGCCTTCCTAGGATTGGGACTCTATCGCATCGCCTTTGCGCGGCCCAAAGCGGCTGTAGGTCTTCAAAAGGAAAAGATCGGAAGCACTCTCCTCTGGGTTTTCCCGAACCCGAGCGGCTTGAACGCGCATTTTCAAGTGCGAGATTACGCCAGGCTTTTCCGCGGAATGAAAAAAATAATACGAAAAAAAGGGTGATGCCCGCCCCCTTCCCGGTTCATGGTCTACCGGGAAGGGGGCGGGCATCACCCCAACTATTATTTCGGCCGAGTGAGATTAAAGACCTTTCCCAAAAGGCCGTAGCCAAGGCCGCCGAGTCTGGTCAAGGGATTCAACTTCATTGGGTCAATGGAAAATTTTCCTTCGCGGGATTCGACCGCGCCGTCGTCCACCCAAATTCTCTTGATCTCGCCAAGGATGAGGCCCTGCCGATCATTCCCCACTTCAATTATTTTGTGCTTCCGGCAAAAGAGGGCCGCTTTGGGACCCAGAAGGCGGGGCAACAATTCACCTTCCACGGAGACCGTCTTTAATTCGGCCAGGTCCGCTTCCGAGACGTTAAAGGGCAGTGCCTGGGATGTGGCCACCACTGACTTTGCCATTTCACCCGGCGGGATATGGACGACAAACTCATTCCGCTCCTCAATATTGACCCAGGAATCCTTGCGGGTGGAATTGTCCTTCCAGCCGATGGAAATCATTAATAGCGGCGGTTCGGAGGCGACGCCGTTAAAAAAAGAAAAGGGCGCCACATTGTAAGACCGGTTGGGATTCAGGGTCAGAACCCAGGCGATGGGCCGGGGAATGATGACCTGAATCAGGAGTGAATAAAATGCGTCGGCTGAAAATTTTCCGGGATCAAATATCATTAGGAAAGACAATAATAAGGAAAGGGGGTGGGGTCAAGCCAGGAGTCCCTTTTCCAAAAAGCTGAAGTAGCCGTTTGCCCCGACGATGATGTGATCCAACAGGCGAATATTCAAAATGGTCGCTCCTTCCTTCAAGGACCGCGTGAGGCGTTTGTCTTCTTCGGAGGGGTCGGTGTAACCGCTCGGATGATTGTGCACAATAATGAGACCGGCCGCGTGGTGATGTAGCGCCTTCTCCACAATTCGCCTTGGATAAACCGCCACCTGATCGACTGTCCCCTCATTCACGATCTCGTTCGCCATAATTTCATTTTGGACGTTCAAGAATATGGCCATTAAGGCCTCATGGGGAAGCCCGGCCAATTTCATGGTGGCAAATTGGACGACGCTTCCAGGTGAGGTGAGTAAATTCTTCTTCTCCATCCGCCCGGCCAGGTACAAACCGCACAGCTCTTTCACCAGCCGGATGAGTGTGGCGGAACTCGGCCCCATTTCCGGCAGCTTTTCCAGCTCAACCGGCGCCGCATCGAGTATGCCGTTCACGCTTTTATATTGGGCCATGAGACTTTTCGCAATCGGTTTCACGTCTTTACGCGGGATGGCGTAGGTGAGGAGAAGCTCCAGCACTTCATAATCGTGCATTCCCACGCCATAGCCGGTTCGAAACCTTTCTTTCAAGCGCTCCCGATGACCCAAGTTCAAGCCAGAATTTTTGAATGAAATGAAATCCACCTCTTTTGAAGGGAACAAACTCGGGGAGGGAGCACTATTCTATCAGATCTCCGACGGAAATTGAGACCACTGTGAGAAGTAATATAATGACCTCACTCTTATGCAGGTTTTATTTCCCCTTTCGAAGTGGTCAATCAATCTCCGCTGGAAAATCCTCTTCTATCTCATTATTTCCGCTGGAACGATCGCCACCTTAGCCCCTCAGTCCCGGGGCGACGTGGTTGAATTGGAATTACCCCTGACTCCTTCCTTGCGACACCATGCGATGGATTCCCGCACCGGAATTTCCGATCCGGTTCTTCCCATGGAAACCTGGATCGTGCCCGGAGGGACCCGTGCTTCAACGGAAAAGGTTTTCAAAACGAAAAGGGATATTTCGGGTCCTTATGGATTTGAATTGGTGGCCCGGCTCATTTACTGCTCAACAAAAAATCCGGGGAAAATAGGACGTTTCCGATTGTCCACTACCGGTCAGGATCGATCCGATTTTTCCGAAGGAACCCCTGGATCGACTTTCAAACCGGCCCATTGGGACATTTTAATTCCCTCCCGAGTATCAATTAATGAGGAGGGGCCGCAAGCGACGATTGAAAAAAACGGAACGGTATATATCGCCGATAACCGGCAGCCCTGCACCGTGACGGTTTATTTTGAAAGCGGAACCCGGCTCCTTCGAGGTTTCCGACTGGAAGCTATAGCCGACGAGAGATTGCCCAAAGGAGGGCCGGGCACCAATTACAACGGGAGTTTTTCTTTAACCAGGTTGGAAATCGAAGCCCTGCCGCGAATTTCAGAAAACCTCGCGGGTGCATCAGGACAATCCCACCAAAAAATATCCCCCCCGCAAATGATTTCTTTGCCTTTGCGGAGAAGGATTATCGAATCTAAGGATGTGTTTCGTCCGGCTGATTACACGGACAAAATAGTCGAGAAATCTTTTAACCCTAGGCAAACGGGAGTGGTTTTGGTGGATTTTTGGGACAAAAGCGGCTGCGTTTCGCTGGATAAACGAGCCGGACATCTCACCAAACGGATTAACGCGACCTTCCGCGCGGCTCGACAACTGGGCATGAAAGTTTTCCACGCTCCATCGGATACGATGGACGCCTATAAGAATAATCCCCAAAGGATCGCCATAACATCGATGAAACTTTTATCCCTGCCAGAAGAGACAAAAAAATTAAAAATTAAAACAATGCCCTGGATGGAGCGAAGCGGTTTTTGCGAATGCTCCGCCGCGCGGCCATGCGAAATAAAACAAAAAGGGAAAAAAATCCTGCCCCAAAGGGAACATCCGTCCATTGAGATTATGCCTGAGGACCTCATTATTGACTGCAACAACACGCGGGAATTGTGGACCTACTGCAAAACAAAGAACATAAACACCCTTTTGTTCGCCGGGGTGGCGGCCAACAAATGCGTTCAATGGCGGGCTTGCGGTCTTCAAACAATGAGCGGATTGGGCCTCCAATGCATCTTGATAAGGGACCTCTCTATCTCCCAGAGCGGTAACGGGTACGACCCGGATCTGGAGGCCAAAAACCCGACTCTCACCCCCGAAAGGGGCGATGCAATCGTCGTTGATTTCTTTGAGAAATTCATTGGCCCCACAATTGCTTCAATTGACATAGTCAACTCGCTCTTCAGTCAAGGCCCTCGTTAAAATCAGTCAAGCTCAGGGTAGTTCCAACCGACTGCCGGCCTGAATTGAATAATTTTAATCACCAGCGGTGATTAAGGCATCGTTTGCAATTGGACGAGCTTCTCTTTTTTGGGCCGGGGAATCCGTTTAATGGCCGCCTCCCGGATAAGCGCCGCGGATCTCGTCAGGCCGTTCTCAGTGTAAATCAGTTCCACGGGAAGATGCGTCCGGGTGTACGCCGCTCCTTTTCCCTTTTGATGCTGGAGAAGCCGGGCCTTCACGTCTTTGGCCACTCCGGTATAAAGGGTTCCGTCCCCGCAGCGAAGGATGTAGACGTTCCACTCCTTTTTCCCTTTTCTTTTCATGCCCCGAATCATATTGAGGTATTTAGTTTCCATCCTACTTCAACCGCGGAGCGAACGCCTGGGCTTTCTCTTGAAGGAGTTTCAGCTCGGGGACCAAATCGGGCGGAGGGGTTAGGGATTGAAGCGCGGCCATCTCTCCCTTCGCCTTTTCCTTATCTCCGACGGTGACGTAATACTCAAGAAGATAATAGAGGTTGAAGGGATCGTTCGGGCCCATGTTAAGGGCGGCGGTGAGTTCCTCCAAGGCCCTCTTCTTGCTTCCGCCGGCGAATCTTGGAACTTTATAGTCGACGATTCCCAGCGTCCGGCTGGCTCCGCCGTCCTCGTAAGAGGGTTTGAGTTTGTTAACCTCTTCCATTTCCCTGCGAATGGGCCTCACCAGAAATAAACTTTTTAAAACGCCCTTGGCTTCGCCGAGAGAACCGTAATTCACGCCGAGCCAGAAATGCGCCTGGTAACACCGGGGATCCAGCGATACCGCCTTTTTCGCGGCCGTTATCCCTTCCTCGTAAAACGCCGCCTTGGCTTGGGGCGTTGCGGCGAATTCCGCCAGCCACCAGGTGACCCGCGTAATTTTCCAATAGGCTTCGATGAGGGCGGGATCTTCAACGGAGGCTTTTTGATAAAGAACAAGGGCCATCCTGGCCACATCCAGGTCCGCCCGGCCTTGGTAAGCGATATCGGCTTCCTTAAGGGTGGCGGCGGCCGAAGATATGGGTTCGGCGGCCCACCCCGTATTGAAGGGCCACATCGCCCCCAACAACAATCCGCAAAAAAGAATTGGTTTCATTTTTAATTGATCCACAGTTTTGCTTCCGATCATACGAAGAATGCGCGCCCCCCGGCACACCTTTGATTCGTCGGGAGGATTATTTACAATGTCGGAAACCTTCCAACCTAAAGGAGAAAGACAACATGGATCAGACAACGGCGTCTGTTCCCACGTTGGCGGCGTTAGGCCCCGTGGGCTTCGACAACCAGAAATACCTCAAAGAGCAAACGGCGGCGATTTTAAAACGGGTCGACGCGTATCCGGACAAGCTTTACCTTGAATTCGGCGGAAAACTTCTTTTTGACTACCACGCCGCGCGGGTCCTGCCGGGCTTCGATCCCAACGTCAAAATGCGCCTCCTCAAAAACCTGACCGGAACGGCCGACATAATTCTGTGCATATTCGCGGGCGACATCGAGCGGAAAAAGGTCCGGGCCGATTTCGGAATCACCTACGACGTCGACGCCCTCAAACTCATAGACGATTTGCGGAAATGGGAGGTCGAGGTGACCGCGGTGGTCGTCACCCGCTACGAAGGTCAGCACTCAGCCCGCGTTTTCAAGAACAAACTGGAGCGGAACGGAATCGCGGTATACACCCATTACCCCATCAAGGGCTACCCCACCGATGTGGAGCAAATCGTGAGCGACCACGGCTACGGAAAAAACCCTTACGTGGAAACGACGAAGCCCCTCGTCATCGTGACCGGGCCGGGCCCCGGGAGCGGGAAGCTTTCCACCTGCCTCTCGCAGCTTTATCACGAGCACAAGCAGGGAAAGAAATCAGGTTATTCGAAGTTTGAGACCTTCCCCATCTGGAATCTCCCCGTCCAGCACCCGGTGAACGTGGCCTATGAGGCGGCGACCACGGATCTGGAGGACTTCAACATGGTCGATCCCTTTCATCTGGAGGCTTACGGAGAAACCACGGTCAACTACAACCGGGACGTGGAGATTTTTCCGATCGTGAAGAGAATTCTGGAAAAGATCACGGGGACGAAGTCCCCTTATCAGTCGCCCACCGACATGGGGGTGAACCGCGCCGGTTTCGGAATCACCAACGACGAAATCGTCAGGGAGGCCTCCAAGCAGGAGATTATCCGCCGCTTTTTCCGGACCTCTTCCGAATACGCCATGGGCTTCGCGGAGACCAAATCGGTGCAGAGAAACGAGCTGCTCATGGAACAGCTCAATATTAAAGCGGAGGACCGGAAGGTTGTGACCTTCGCCCGGCAGGCGGCCGCGGAGGCGCAGAAAAAAGGGAAGGGAAATAACGGGATTTTCGTCGGCGCGGCCCTTGAGCTCAAAAGCGGCCCAATCGTCACGGGGAACAACTCCGAATTGATGCACGCCACTTCCGCCCTCATATTGAACTGCATCAAACGGCTGGCGGGTCTCCCGGACCACCTCCATCTCCTGGCGCCCGCGATCATCAATTCCCTCGGAATGCTCAAGAAAGAAATACTGAAAGGGGATAAAATCAGCCTTGATTTGGAAGAAACGCTGGTGGCGCTCAGCATCAGCTCCGCCACCAATCCCACGGCGCAGCTCGCGATGGAAAACCTGAAAGACCTGCGGGGGTGCGAGGTGCACATCACCCACATGCCGACCCCTGGAGATGAAGCGGGGTTAAGGCGCCTCGGGGTGAACCTCACCAGCGAACCCAATTTCTCAAGCAAAAACCTTTTCGACGCGGGGTAACTCTCCCCCAAGGAGGAACCGTTATGGCGGAGAACAGTAAAATTGGAAAGTTTCTAACCGGAAACAGCTCGCGGCTTTTGAGCCTCGGGATATTTCTGCTGAGGGGCACGGTGGGCGTCATATTATTTGTGATCGGCGCGGGGAAGGTGATGGGCTGGTTTGGCGGGCACGGCCTTGCGCCCACCGTTCAAGTCTTCGTCACTAAGCTCGGGATCCCGGCGCCCCTCGCCTATTTGAGCTGCTTCACCGAATTTTTGGGAGGATTCCTTCTCCTGGTGGGATTTCTCACGCGCCCCGCCGCCTTCGCGGTCATGATCAACATGCTAGTCGCGACGAAAGTCACCTGGCCCTCCGGATTTTTCACCGGGCAGGCGGCTTACCCGTTCACCCTGATGATGAGCGCGATCGTCATCCTCATCGCCGGCCCGATGGCGATCAGCCTCGACTCCCTCCTCTTCCGCCCGCCTAAATCCCCCGCCGTGATCGACAAAAGCCCAGTCTAGAAATCTTTAACCGCCGGAGGGATTATAACCGCCAAATAACTGCACCGCTCACTAGAGCCGGCTTTAGCGGATTTTTTATTAATCCCTGGAAATCGGTGTTTCTTTCAGGTATCATTTATGATACTTAAATGAAACAGCAATTTATTGAAGAAAAACTGGAGTCGCACCAATTGACGGTGTTTTCCTCTCTTGAATTCCGCCGGGCCACGGGGCTCTCCTCCGCCTCAGCCAAACAAATCCTCCTTCGCTACACCAAAAAAGGAATAATTTTGAGACTGAAGAATAGACGCGGGCTCTACTGCCTAAAAAGAAATCCCCCTCACCCGTGGCTTCTGGCCAACAGGTTCTGCCGGCCTTCCTATATTTCCCTTGAGACGGCTCTATCTCACCACGGTGCAATCCCTGAAGCGGCCCACTTGGTCACCTCCGTCACCCCTCTTATAACCAGACAGTTCGAGGCGCTTGGGCTCGCTTTCACCTATCAAAAATTAAAGAAGGAGGCCTATTACGGCTATGAACCGAAGGAAGTTCAGGGGACAACCGTGTTGATTGCTCCTCGGGAAAAGGCGCTGGCGGATTTCCTCTATTTTGTACATCTCGGGCGCAAAGCAATGAACGACCGGATCCGCTGGGACAAAATCAATAAAAATATAACCCTCGGCCACTTAAAAAACTTCCGGCGGAATGGATTATTGGAGTGGGCGAAAAATGTTATCCCTTAAGACGATTCAAGAGCTTTCAACCAAATGGCAAACCCTGCCTATCAATGTGGCGCGGGAATACGCCCAGCATGTTTTTCTATCCTTCCTTTTTCAGGAAAAGGAATCCGAAAAATTGGCCTTCAAAGGGGGAACGGCGCTCCGCATCCTCTACGGCAGCCCCCGCTTTTCGGAGGATTTGGATTTCAGCGGAGGGCTCAAACCTTTTCTCCTCCAAAAAGTTCTGGAGCGGACCGTTGCGCGCGTGAAAAACGAAATCGGGACAATCTCAATGGCAGAGTCAAAGCCGACTTCGGGAGGATACCTCGCGATCGCGGAATGCGGCATTTATGGCGACAAAGTGAGACTCGAGTTGAACATTTCCCTAAGATCTAGGGTTGAACCCGAAGCAATGCTTGTTACCAGTTCCCTTACGCCGCCCTACCAATGTCTCGCCCTTCCCCTGAAAACCATGGTCCAAGAAAAATGCGAAGCCTTATTAAGCAGAAAAAAACCTCGGGATTATTTCGATCTGTATTTTATTCTGAGACAAAGGCTGGCTGTTGAGACGGTTGCGATGTTAAAACCGAGAATATTGCCCCTTCTTCGCTCCCTCGATTCAAAAACCCTGTTTCGGGAATTAAAAGTATTCCTTCCCGTCAGTTATCACCGCGTCGCCGCAAACCTCCCGCAAAGCCTCGAGAACGAACTCACCCGGCTTTAAGTTTATTTCGGCAGGGTGAACCGGAAACGAGCGCCTTTTCCTTCGCCGTCAGAAGAAACGTGAATTTCTCCACCGTGCGCCTCGACCCACATCTTGGCGATGGCGAGTCCTAGCCCCGTCCCTTTCACTTGTGATTTTTTCTGCCCTTGAAAGAACCGGTCAAATACGTAAGGCAGGTCCGGTTTGGGGATCCCAATCCCGGTGTCTTCCACGGACACCGCTGCTTCTTTTTCGCCCTCCGCCAATTCGACAGTCACTGACCCATCCCGGGTGTATTTAAGGGCGTTGGAAATGAGATTGGAGAGGACCTGTTTTATCTTTTCTCTATCGAAACGGCAAAATACGTTTCCCGATTTCGAGCGACAATGGAAAATTAATCCCACGCCCCTTCCCTCCGCCAGCGGTTTGTGTTCCCCGATAATCTCCTCGCACAATTGAACCAGGTCGACCTCATTAGTCACCAACAATTCTTTTTTGTTGGAAACCCGGTAGACGTTCAGAAGATCGTTCACAAATCTTTCGAGGCGCAATCTGTTTTTATTCAGGATTTCCAAATATTCCCCCACGCTTGGGTCGAGGCGGGAGCGATCGAGTTTATCGCTCAAAATTTCAAGCGCGTTATCCATTACGGCCAGGGGGCTTTTCAATTCATGTGTAATCCCCGCCAGGGTATGCTCATGAAAAATAACGCTCCTCTGAACAAAAAAGGCGTACAAAAAGGGGCCGAGGGACAGGACGAGGGCAGCGACCAATACCTCGACAAGCATCATCGACGCCAAAATAATGGAATTGTGCCCCATTTGCTCCTGCAGCAGAAATAGAATGGGAACGACCGCACAAATGAGACAGGCATAAATTCCAATGAGGAGTCCAGTCTTGCGGAACAGGATTCCCACGTCGAGCGCCTGATGCTTGACGATGGTCCAGGAAATGAGGAGAGGATAAAGAAACACAAGGAATTGCCCGAAGGGGAAAATATTGATGTTGTAATCGTAGAAAAATGTGGTCGCCCCGCCAAAGACACCGACGGTGACGCCCAAAACCAACCATCCCGATTTCTTTCCCGCCGGGGAGTCGCCCGATTTAAAATGGCGAAACAATTTCCAGATTGAATAACCCATCCCGGCAAAGAAAAAAAGGGAAAAGCCATTGTAGACCGGCCCGACAATTTCCCAAAACCGAAACTGTTCCCGGGGAACCAAATCGACGATGAACCACCCCGGCCTGAGCCATAAAACTAATGTCAAAGCCGAACTTATCAGGGTGGAAATCAGGGGGATTGAAGCGGGGATTTTATTTCTGGTGAAATTTGAAACAAACCAGAGGAAAGTCGTCGGGATCCATACGCTCCCGGTGTAAAAAATCTGGTTCCAAAGAAAGGAAGTCCTTTTATCGGGAGATATGGTGGCAAACCCGAGCCCGAAAGCCCAAAGCCCCGTGCTCAGGCCCGCCAAGGCCCAGGTTCGGTTTTCCTTCAGGTGAGGATTTCCCAGGAACACCGCCAGGGCCAACACAAAACTCAAAAGCCCAGTCGAGATAGAAACCAATCCAAACGAAAACTCAGAAAGATTGAAGACCATAAATTTTTCCGGCTAAGGCTAAATCACTTGAAAGCTCAAAGGCGAATTCGAAACTTTAAATAAAGTTATATTTAAACCACGTCGAAGGATGGATTGTCGGGGTATTTCTTTTGGAGATATTCAGCCAAGGGTTTCGGGATGGACCCGAACTTTTGCCCCAGCATCTGGGCGATGGCGAGGGGCAAATCGACGGTCCGATCTTCCGTTGACTGAAGTTTATTAATCATCACCGGTTCCTCATTTTTTATTTTCCGATAGTGATAATAATAGGCGAATCCCAGGTCATCCTTGGCGTCCATGTGAACGGTGTTGGCGATGATAATCAAATCCCTTAGATCAGGGTCGAGGAACATTTGTTGGAGAATCTGCAGGCCGCTTTGGCCGGGCAGTCCCAGATCAAGGACCACCACATGAGGTTGCCACTCTTTCAGGGTGGATATGGCCAAGTCACCCCGGTTGATAACTTTTGAAATTAATCCGCAGGCACGAAGATTTGAAGACGCCGCTTCGGCCACGGCCACATCATCCTCAATAATCAGCACCTTGTATTCCATTTTTCGCTCCTTTGGTTAATCTATCGAATAATCGAATTTTTGTCACTTATTTTAGGGTATGTCGCTGTCAAATTTAACCCGTTCGGGGTGCATTCCGCCACCAAAGATCCCCCGTGAACCTCTATGACTCTTCGGGCAGCAAAAAGGACAAGCCCCGTAGATTTATCCAGCGCCAGACTCTCCTGAGGGAACATGGGATGAAAAGGCGTTAAGGCGGAAAAATCTTGCTCCACCTTTAACGAGGGACCCATTTCCAATCGGATTTGAACCCAGGATGAATCCCCTTTTTGAACCAACCCAAGGTGGGCTTTGACGGAATCGTTCCAAAACCCTTTAGCAAACCAAGCCAGGTTTCCAATCGCTGCGCTAAACAATTCTGGCTGACCCCTTCCATTATAATCACCCTCGTCAATTGAAAGAGGAATGGGCGCTGCGCGAGAGCCGAATTTTTCCCCGATTATTGATTTCCAATTGATAGGGACCCACGACTCGGGCGGAGCCTCGTCGCAAACAGCCAAAAGTCGGAAATCCTGGATCAATTGAGTTAACGCCCGGAGTGATCTAGAAAACGCCTGGCGAGTATTTGAATCATGAAGTCCGCCGCTCTTGTCGATTTCGAAAAATTCCATCAAATCGATCAGCGAACGAAGCGTTTTTACTCCGCTATGAGCCAATTTTCGCACATACTCCGATTCAATTATTAACTGACTCAATTAAGCCTCCGCTGACCCGCCGACGGCATGGTGGATGAGAACCATCATATCTTCGGCGTCCGTCGCCTTATCATAGGTAGCCGGCCAAACCCAATGTTTGAAAGCCGGGGTCTCAGCAAGCTCCGCCAAATTCCAATGCTGGATCCATCCGGGTCCCCACGCGGTCATAGGAAGGATTTTGGCGGGGGGATGCTCCATCTTAAGCAACGCCCTTATGACATCCGCGCCATTTACCAAAGGCATGTCCATATCCAACAAAATCAAATCCACATGGGGGGCCTTGTTCAAACGATCCAGGCACGCCTGACCGCCATACACTGCCTCCGCTGTAAACTCTTTCCCGTCCAGTTTTTGTATCACCCAAACTTTGGTGTCGGCAACTTCGGGGATATCATCCACTACAAGAATGTGACGGGTCATATGTTAATTTCTTCCTACGCCGTTGCCTTAACTTCTGTTATTGCGGCAGGGAGCGGGAAATGAAGAAAAAACCGGCTACCCTGGGCAGGCTCACTTTCCACTCTAACCCGGCCTCCAATTGCAGCCATTATTTCTTGAACGTTGGCCAAACCAATACCGGTTCCCTCCGCGACTTGTGTGGCTTGTCCAGGCACCCGGTATCCTGCCTCAAAAATCAAATTAAGAAATTCTTTGGGTATTCCTATACCCGTATCAGTGACACACACCACCAAAAACCTCTCTTCAACCTGAACCGATAACTCAATCGAACCTTGAAGGGTATATTTGATTGAATTCGTAACCAAATTACCAATGCAACGCTCCACCAAGGTCGGATCCAGCCGGGGATGGGGAAGTGAAGAAGGGATTTTCAAAAAAAACTGGAGTCCCTTTTTTTCGGCAGCTGCTCTGTGCATTTGGTACACCCCTTTAAGAAGTCTCTCCATATCCAATGGTTCTGGTTCTTTAGTTCGACCTTTTTCCAATTCTCCTTGGGCATAGGCCCTTAATCCTTTAAGGACTTCGCGGACCCTGCGGAGCCCTTGTAGAGTCATGTCCGTAGAAATCGGATACCCCATTCCCAATTGATCAACTAGGGGTCCCATGTCATGACCAAGGACATCGTGAAGCGTGTTATTAACAATGCAGCGAAATAGATTGAGTCCTACGCTTGGCCCCAATCTTTGGCTGAGAGTCTTTGCCAAGGTGTTGAGAATCTTCATATCTTCGTCATGAAATATCGATTTTCTTCCTTCTTTTGGCCCCATAACAACCACCCCAACAACTTTCCCGTCAGTTTTCAGCGGGACGGCTGCTTCAAAGAGTAAGGGATCCAATTCTCGAATGAGCTGGGGAAGCTCCTTCAGTTCTTCTCGCAGCAAAAGGCTTTCAAATTGGCGGATGAGTTGGAGAAAGGCCAAAACCAACTGCTCAGACCACGGCAAACCCGATATAAGCTCTCCCTGAGCAAGGCGGATCTGAGTAGCGCGAAAAAAAGGCCGTTTGGGTTGGTCGTCAAACATAATCGCAATGGTGCAAGCTTTGTAAGGGGTCGTTTTCAAGACCTCCTGGGCTACAAGGGGCAATGCTTCTTCCAATGAATCCAGGTTCCAATCCTTTCCCGCGATTTTTTGTGCCCTGAGGACATGTCCGAATTCCTTCCGAAAGACAAAAGTCTGATCCACCCATTCTTGGACCGGCTGTCGAATTGCGCCGGTAAGAAAGGCCATAAAGGCTCCCCCCAAGAAACCGCCAATGGCCATCAGCCAAGATCCTTGAGCTAACAGAAAGCCTGCGCAAAGAGAAACTACAAGGATAGAAAGGCCGAATCCAGCCATGTGCCTAGCTAATAAGGCGGTTGGGCGCCCTTCTTCCGGCTCCATCCGGGACACTAGACTGCCCATCAAGAAGAAACACAAAAAAAACTGCAGAGGTGAATACCAAAACCAAGAAAGTTTGCCCTGAACGAAAAGAAAGTAGGCGGCGGAAGAAGAAATGGCAAATAAAAAAGAGCCCGCAACCCACGGACCCAAACTTCTGGCTTTGAGGCGGGATTTCCACCATCCCGAAACAGGCCAAATGGCCATGGCTAATCCGGCAACGAGGAACCAAAGAGAAAATATCGGGTAGGCTGGCCCTGGAACTTCATCAGCGGGCTTCCCTCCCGGCAATGAAAAGGTCAGGCTCTTTAACACGAGCGGAGTAAAACCCGCGATGAAAAAGGCCGCCCACGCGCTGCCAGTGAGCCATTGCGCCGCCTTTTTTAATTTATGGCTTTCCTCTCCGAAATAATCACGCCAGTAGGAAAACCATGCTAGTCCGACCAGGCAGGCCACCCCATAACTAAAGCGGTACGCCATTACCGAAAAACTGTTGGGGGGAATATCCAAAATCAGCTCCGTGAGATTCCAGGCGCCAATGAGGAAAAGCAACCGGCACAATCGCCTGGCATGCGGATTTTGAACGATTCGAATGGTCGTAAGAGCAAGTGAAAAGTCCAAAATTGAACAGAGAAGCGTCCCTGGGCTTGAACTTAAGGCAAAATAAGGCCTGATCCAGATGAACCGCGCCAAAATAACCGCCACGATAAAGGGAAGAACGCTTAATAGTCCGGCAAAAAACCAACCGGTGGCGTTTCGGCCAAGAAGTTCGATGTCCATCACCCGATGAACAGCGATGGCATACGCAACAATCAAAGCATACACAACTTGGAGATAAAAATAGTACGGAGGGATTTTCTTGAAATATAGCGTTAGGAAAAAAATAATTGCTTCCAGAAAACTGAAGAACAAAGCCAGAAACATGTATTTAAGGCGGGTTCTTGCAATTCCTTCTGATGACCGATAGCCTACAAATAATTGGTACAGTGCTAACCCTAGGCCACCAATAAGAAACACAATAAATAATGGATAGGCAGGTCCAGGAATTTCCTTAAAAGGACGCACCGTTTCATCAATGTTTGAAACCAAGAATGGGGAAATGCTAAGGAAAACAAGGAAGAGTCCTGTATACTTTAAAATTTTCCAGAAATTTTTGAATCTTTTTATTTCGATCTTCGCGAAGGCAAAGGCGAATTGATAGAAAAGCCAAACTAAAAAAACACCGGAAATATAATTTGATCTGAAGAGCCAAAGCTTGGCCGAATGACTTTCTGGGATTAAGACAACTGCATCTCCCAAATTCCATACGACAAGTGCCAGGTTGGAAAGTGCGAAAAGCCAGGTTAATCGATTACGAAGTTTGATTAATGGAAGGAGGCCGACAACACCCGTAAGAATTGCGGCCAAGGTTGCGTTGAAGACACGTATATCTATATCAATGGACGGCATTCCTAACTTGCTTAAAGGCGGATAATGCTTTCTCGATATCCTGATCCGAATGTGTTGCCATTATTGTAGTTCTGACTCTCGTCGCATTTTTCTTTACAGCAGGATAGATCGCTGGACTTACATAAATACCTGCTTCGCGAAGACCTTTTGTCATCAGATTTGTCTCACGCTCTGTTGGAAAAATTACGGGAATTATTGGAGATTGACTCTCGCCCACATTAAACCCGAGGTTTTCTAAACCAGACCGCATATGATCCGCATTGCGCCATAATCGTTTACGGCGTTCAGGTTCTTCATCGATCAATTTAAGGCATGCAATCACAGCGGCACAAATACAGGGAGGCACATAGGCACTAAAAACGAAGGCTCTGGCCGTGTGTTTAAGAATCTGTACCAATTCTCTGCTCCCGCAAATATATCCTCCGATACCCGACAAGGATTTACTGAGGGTTCCCATAACAATCTCAGGTTTCCCTTCCAATCCAAAATGTTCCAAAAGTCCTCTTCCGCGATTCCCAAAAACTCCTGTTGCATGTGCCTCATCCACCATGAGAGCGGCCCTGTGTTTTTTGCATAAGCGATAAATTTCAGGAAGGGGAGCGATATCCCCATCCATGCTAAAAACGGTATCGGAAACAACCAACTTGTGCGCTTCCTCACAACCGGAGAGTTTTCGATCCAAATCTTGGACATTCTTGTGGCGATAAGCACGAAATAATGCGCCACTAAAACGCGAACCATCTATCAGGCTTGCGTGGTTTTTTTCATCATTAAAAACCGCTTCATTCTTGGATAAAACGGTCGTCAGCGTTGTCACATTCGTGACATAACCAGAACTAAATATACAGGCCGCTTCGGTTTGTTTAAATTTGGCCAGTTCTTCTTCTAGTTGCAAATGGATATCGAGTGTCCCACCTAATAAACTTGAAGCGGAAGGCGCAGAACCATATTTCTTTATGGCTTCGATAGCTGCTTCTTTGACCTTTGGGTGAACCGACAATCCAAGGTAATTATTTGAAGACATCATAATCATATCGCGCCCATCGACAATTACATGGGCGCTTGTGGCCGATTGAAGTGGCGTCATGTAGAAATAAAAGCCTCTGGGTTTTTCCTCATATACCCGATGGGAAAAGAATCTCTTTGACAAAAGTCCGGGCCAAAACCCTCGACGGTCAAATTCGCGCTTACCGGTTTCTGCGGAATTCCCATTTCGGCGAATAGTTTTCCTTTGATTGGGAGAAGGGTGGACGTTGGCCGATGGAAAAAAGGGAAGAAGGTTGGCTTGAGAAAAGAGGATGCCAAGCCGCGTGAATCCATGCCGCTTTGTGCTGGAAGCAACTTTGCCGTCAAGAATTTTTTTGGCGCCGTTTTGCAATAGTTCTATGGTAATTTTCGTTCCAATGGGGATCGCAACATCCAAAGCCAGTTTGCATGTCATGCTGTCTTTTGCAACTTCAACCAACTTAGCTGGAGCCTTGGCGGCAGGATTTGTCGGGGTGGAATACCGGAGAATTTCCTCAACCTCGTCTATTTGAAAGCGAGGACAAAGGCGGCGTCCGTCGATCTGCGCAGTATTCATACCTTATTACCTTAAAGTTGCAACCCAAAAGGCAATGGAGGGGATAAAGGTCTTTTGTCTTCCATTCACTTTTCTGAAGGTTCCAATCCTTTCCCACCGTGTAACATTTTGAATAAACGCCTATCCATATTGTTATTCAGTCCTTGAGCAACGGACATTCTGGAAATTTTTGTTTGAGTAGAATTTTTGAAACCTTCCGTGGTTTTGCTCCGCGGCTCCACCCAATCACAGTGTTATACTGGATTCCTGTTTTCTCGGAAAAATCGCCATAGCTGAACCTTCTTTTGGCCAACCACCGCTTAAATTCATTACTTAAGTTATTTTTTAGCTGCATATGTACAATTACGCAAATATTGGAATAAAGCCTAGTGTTTATACTATAGTTTCGACGGAATATAAATAAAATTTGGATTTTTTAACGAAGTGGGCGAAACAAACGCTGCCCGTTTCAGTTGGGGTAGATTGAACTACTACAATGTGGAGGCCAACGGAAGGAAATAAACTCAAGATAACTATTTTAAATCGGGAGGCCCATTACACAATCGTTTCATGTGTGACTTCTCAAGCTATGGTTTAATTTCCTCGACAAGACTGGGTTCGAATTTAGGCGGATCGACTGTGCCGTTGGCTAAAAAGGTCACGTTTATATCTTTACCCACAAATTTTTCGTTTGACGAGGATAAAAGCTCCGCATAGTAGAAAATAAAGGTACCGGTTTTCGGCCCTTCTTCCATGACGCGCTTGGTTTTAAAAACGCTTCCGGCGGGCAAAACACCAAGAATCATTTCATCATAATAACGATAAGGAAATTTATTTTTCATCTTTCCTTTTTCAGGCAAACCATTTCCAAATTTGTCCACGACAATTTGCTTTGAATCATCCGAATGATAAATAACGAGATCGATTAAGGTTCGATACTGTTTATCGATTGCATTTGAGTATCTCTGATCTTTGCTTCGATCAATATTTATCCGAGCCATCCCCATTAATATTGAAGCCATTGTCCAAACTAATAGGCCGGTTGCAACGCGCTTGAAAACCATTCTTTTCTCCTTTCCGCTGCCCATTTCTTCACAGAGTCCACATAATAGGTAAATTTATGGGCTTCCTCCCAGTGTGCTCCAACATCATGTCTCTCTACATCCCGGTTTGCAAGGCGTCCCCAATTCCATGGAAAAAGCAAGTTCGTGATTAATTTTAGGCGATTTCCCAAAGTTGGAACAAAATCTCCTTTGTTCCAAACGTTGTGGGCGCTCGCCAATCCTTCTGTTTTTCCGTCGACAATCCACTCTGGTCCGAGACCGATATAATGAACGGCCGCCTTTTCCTTGGCAGACAATAATGAAAGCGCCTGCTTAAATACAGCGGTCCCCTGACTGTAGGCAATTACAAAAACTTCACCCTTTTGTTCAATCCCCGCTCGAATGGCTTTGGCTGTATCCCATACTGGTTTATCAATGGCACCTGGGTACTCGTAGCCCAATATCTGAATCCCATCACCAATTCCAAACCAGTGGGTCCCATTCTTGATTACGGTCGCTGATTTAATACCAAAACCATCAAGCCCTGCTTTTTCTATTGATCGTGCAGCTGAATCGTCACATTTAATGCCATTAATGGTGACGACGGCGGGCCCATCACGATCAAACTCGATAGGTTTCGACCGGTCAAAAATATCTCCGGACAAGACTCCAATCGCAGCTCCCGTCACAATTCGAACTCCTATAGTAACTTGCTTTACTCCGGGCAGATCAAACACAATTCCGATGATTTCTCCTACCAATTTGAACGGAGCTTTAATAACAGCCTTAATAATGTCGAATACCTCCGTTGGAGTTTTCTTGCCAATGGGGCTGATTTCTCCTGTATTTTCCTCTCGGACAGGCGAACTCTTTGATAACCTTTGGAAAGCTGAACGCAAGTCCTTCAATGACATAAAGATTGGATCATTGAATCCTGCCGCCAACAGGAACTTGCCGGGTTCTTGATCTCGCAGGGTGGTGAGCTGCTGGCGCATTCCTTTGACTTCTGACCAACGCCCGGTGACCATATACCAAAGGTTTTGGAAGGCATTTCCCAACGAAAAACCGCTTTCCTGATTTTTCGTCGACGGAGGAGAAAATGCCGCATGGACGCCCAAATCCTCTTTCCCCACAAGGTTCGTCAGATATTGCGTCGCCCCCAACTGCTTGGCCGACAACGTCCCGTCATTACTTACCTGCACAGCCGAGTCTGGAATGTCCACCCCGTTCAATCTGATGGCGGTGTTCGGCCCTATCAATAATGGAACGGGTAGGCTGTTTCTTAAAAGGGCGAAGGCCTTCTCCTGGCCGGGTCCCGGGCGAGGGGTCCAGGTGATTCGGGCTTCCGGCGTTCCCTTCTCCCACATGCGTACATCGAGTTTTTGGATTTTTCCATCTGTGTCGCGGGGACATTTGACCTCAAAAGAAATGGATTCCTTTCCATCCCTGACCTGTCCTTGATATCCCGATATAAACCTCTGCAAATTGGAGTCGTATTCGATTGAGTTGATTTTAAATTCTGCCTGGCTTTTCTGAATTCTATCCTCGGAATGACCGGTAAGATTCCAACTCTCCTTAAATCCCAATACCAATTCCTTGGAGGGATCCGGCGGGCGGGAGGATTCATTTCCCCTCACACCAACCCCCTCCCCCTGGGAGAGAGAGGTTTCTCTCAAACCTGCCGCTCCCTGCCGTTGAAAGTACTGGACGAACTGCTGATACTTCGGATTAACCTCCGCCTTCTGATCATTTCTTTCTCGAAAGAGGGTGTTTCCAACCCCATCCTGAAAGACTTGCCGGAACGTTTGCGGAGTGAGAATACCGGAGTTGAACTTCATCTTCCCGAGATCCATTTGGATCGGCTCCGCCGCCTCTATTTCCCCCGCACTGAACCGGATGTTCGCCGAATATTGGTCATAGAGTTTGAGCTCGGGATTGAAATGGCTTCCCGTTTTTTCAAATGTCCAAAGAGAATCTCCCAGGTCTCTCACCTGGATGGCGGGCAAACGCATGGTCCACATATTCAGATTCAAATCCGGGGCCAGCCAGGATTGAAAATTGAAAGCCTGCGGGTTAAAAAAATTATTCGGGTTAATATTGGAATTGATCTCCGGCCTAAAATTGTTGGTGATGGAAGGCGGCTGGTAAGAATAGGAAGGGGCGTCGTTGGAGTAAGCGAACAAATGAAAATCAGAAGAGAAAACCAGGGAAGCGCCCAAAAGGCAGGCAAGAGTTTTGCGCAGCGCTTTTCCGACGCAAGTGAAGTTCATGGCGCCAAAAGTCTATTAACACCACCGCCGTTTGGGAATAGTACTTTCGGGCAAATTTTTCAGATTGATTTTTAGAGGGAAAGGTCGGGATTCAAACGAATTCGAATGGTATTCGCTAGGTGATTTTTCATACCGGGAGGGTGAACCAAAAACGGCTTCCTCTGCCCGTCCCAGCGGACTCGGCTCGGATTTCGCCGCCGTGGGCTTCGACCCAGGCTTTGGCGATGGCGAGGCCGATTCCCGTCCCCTTCTTTTCCCGGCCGGCCTGCCCCTGGAAAAACCTTTCGAATACGCGAGGAGTTTCATCCGGCGGGATTCCCTTCCCCGTGTCTTCAACGGTTACGCGAATTCGGTTTTCCTCCCTCTCGGCCAGTACGCTAATCGTTCCTTTCTCGGTGAATTTAATGGCGTTTGAAATCAAATTCGTAAGAACGAGCTCAATTTTGGCGGTGTCGAAGGGGATAATTCTCGGGGCGTTCTCGCTCCAAAACAATTTAAGTTCAATATTTTTTGATGCGGCCAAGCCGGCAAAAGATTCCACCACTCTTTCACACAAATCCCTGAGGTCGGCGCGCTCCATCTTTAAAACAGCCTTGTTTTTGGGAAGTTTAAATACCACCAGTAAATTGTCGATATATTTCCGCAGCCGTACGGCGTTCCGCTCGATCATTTCGACATACCCGATATTATCCGAATCTCCGGGTTTGGAGATGAGCCGATCGTTGAGGATATCCAGGGCGCTCTCGATGGCCGCCAGCGGGCTTTTTAGCTCGTGCGTGAGCCCCGCCATGGTGTGTTCCTGGAAAAATTCACTCCTTCTGACAAAAGCGGCGTACAAAAAGGGCCCGGCCGAAAGAATCGCGCCGACCAAAACAATTTCCGTGATCAAATAAGTTTGAAACAACGGCGCGGCCCCCGATACTTTTTTGTGAAGAACAAAAATAAACGGAGACGCCAAGAGAATCAATCCCACATAAACAGAGATGAAAAGTATCGACCGCCGGATGAAGATGCGAATATCCATCAGCCTGAATTTGACGATCGAGATCCCCGTTAATACGACGAAGAAAATAATCGTCATGGTCGCGTAGGGGTTGATCGGGTAAATCCAAAAATTATATGGAACCCAAAAGTTGGCCATCCCGCCAAGAAAACCCACGGAAGACCCGAGGAGCAGATACCGCGATTGTTGATTTTTTAATCCCGTAGAATGCCTTAAGTCAACAATCAAAATACTTGAGGCAATCAAAACGACGCCCAAAAAATAGACAAAGACCCACTTGTACTCCAGGCCCGCCTGAATCATGAAATCAAATCCGTATTTCGGGACAGCGGGGACCACGAGAACCCCTTTCCAAAGAAGCAGGTACAAAGGCAAAACCCCCAGGGAACAAATTATTAGGATAAATTGGGGAACCCGTTTGGTGAAGTTCCCCACATAATAGAGATAGAAGAGCGCGATGAAGGGGACAGGAATCGTATACAGCTTCGTCAAAAAGGTGGCCTGGTTTGCGTCGGTGCTCCAGAGTGAGACGCCGACGATAAAAGCCCAGGCGGTAATCGCTAAATTGAATAGAGCAAAAATCTGGTTGGGTAATTTCTTAAATCCCCGGCCGACGGCTAAAACGACCGCCGCGATGGAAAACGTCGCCAGCGAGACCATCATCAAGACCCAAAAATATTCGTATTTCATGTAGTAGTTAATTTAAACACAAAGGGCGTAAATCCGGTCCTTTTGACTTCGAGGATTCTGAGAAGGGGCGATTGCGCCGCCCCTTTTAAAAAATCTCAGGACTTAAGGAACTGTTGTTCCCCCCTTCCTTCAGTTAGCGGCACCTTCCAAAGCATAAATAGTGCCGTCCTCAACAACGACTAATAGAAAATTGTCGTCGGCGATGACGTCGAGGATATATTGAGGAGCCGTGTTGCCTTTTTCCTCAGGAAACTCCATGCGCTGGAGTTCCTGCCCCGAGTTCTTATCTACAAAAACCAGATAGTTGTGGCCTTCCTCGCGGGTGGAGTATGCGAAATATGACTTGGTCATAAACCGAAGTTCTGGGTAGGCGTTCGGCTTGAACTTGCCCCGCTCGAGAAGTTTCCCGTCTTTCCTCCGAATAAAATAATAATAGTCGGCAAACTCCGCGGCATAAATTTTGGTTTCGTCCGCCAGAGGAGAATTGTAGAAGAAGGAGGCTTTGGGATCGTTATCCTGAAACTCCCAAAGGATTTCCCCATTATCTGGATTCAACGCCAACAATGTTCCCTCGCTTATCTGCCGGCGGAATGGAACATAAAGAACGTTATCCTTGAATAAAGGACAGGCTTTGTCTGCAAGGAAGAGCGGTTTCTTATTTCTAATAAAACTTTTTTCCCATAAAACTTTTCCTGTATTAATATCCAACGCGGCCAACTGAGCTTTGCACCCCACAAACCCTTGATCTGTTCCCAAAAATACTTTACCCCCGCCGATGGTCGGATAGGTCTCGCCCGCCGCCGCCAAATCGGGCTTTTTAGTACTCCAAAGCATTTTTCCGGTTTCGGCGTCAAAACAAAACAGTTTGTCATGTTTGTGTACCCGCAGAAGCGTGAGAAACACTTTCCCCTCGTCAGCGTTCAGCCAAGCTCCTTGCTCTTCTTCAATGATGGGATCATCTTGTATCGGGCCGATCTCTTTTTTCCAGATCGGCTTTTCCGTTTTGATATCGTAACCCCAAACATATGCATAAAACTTTTCGTTAGAAAAATCCCTCGAGTCCAGCCAAGACGCCGAAACGTACAGCTTTCCTCTATATCCCATCATCCGGCGATACTTAACATGTTCCGTTTCTCCAACCAAATGGGTCTTAACCGCTTTTCCAGTCTCCTTATCAACTTCCAAGGCCGTCAATTTCGTTTTCCCAAAAAATAAAGGCCTTTCCCGCTGAACCATGAACAGCCTTCCATCCATGAGAACGGGATCCGAAGCCAATCCGTAAACCTTCTTCCACTTCGGTTTCAGGGGAAGGTTCAACTTTACTTCCTTCCGGTCGTTTTGGCCGTTCAGGAGCTCCATCGTCCAGTCCGCCCGGCAAACTGAGGCAGCAAGAAAAGCTCCCAGTAAAATTCCGCCTAACTTTTTAAAGTTTTCCATGTCTCCCTAATTCCTCCCAAAAGTGAGCTCATCATACCGGATTTCAATTCCCTTGGCAGCGTGTTTCAGAAAGGCATCCAAAACCTTCTGAGTGTTTGCGGCCCCGTCAAAAAAGATCGTGTGATTATCCAAATTCATAAGGCCTGGAATTTTCTGGGCTGAATCTAATTTTATTTCTTCATAGTCTTTGGGCACTTTCCCCACATTTTGAAGACTTCCAATCATGGAACTCTGAAAACGGGTAAAAGCCCTGAGGTTGCTGGCATCATTTTTCGCCAACGGGCCGTCCAAAGTTATTAGAGAAGCTTTATCTCCCAAGAAATTTGCCACCTCTAAACTTGGATGTGCTCCGCCGGAGAAACCAATGAAAACCGCTTTCGGAGAAACTCCTATGCCGCCGGTGTCAGCCATTATTTCAACTTGTTTTTTCACATTAATGGCTATTTGGTCCCTCTGAATACTTATTGGCATCAACATTTCCAGCCCATCGCTTCCGACATCTTTAATTTTCTGGATTGTCCCCACAAAACCTTCCGGCACTCGGAGATTATTTTTCATGAAGGACAAGATTGGGCCACGGTTGTAAAGGCCAGGAACAATTCCATTTCCAAAATGGAATTTTTCACCGATAGTCGCGATTAAATTTCTCATATATGAAGGAGAACCCTTTTTTTCTTCGTTTCCTATCCCATTGGCGCCGATGAAAATTAAATTGCTGTTGAGAATACTCCGAAATTCTTCGGGAATTGTAATCAAAGGAATGTGGTTTTCTTCCAACAGCTTCCGCACCTCCGGCTCGACGGGTTTCCCTTCCGCCGGAATCATCGCCACCGGGCGCCCATCCATTATGATGAACCGGCGGTGGTTCGCGTTCGCCTCAAACTGATTTCCTCGAATAAGTCCCTCTTGGTCAAATTGGACATCGGCCTTTTCATGAACGCCGATCTTCAGCCATGTTTCTTTCCCTTTCACTTCATAACGCGCCACCTTATCGGTGAATTCCGTTTCTTTCACTCCCTCCCACCGCGTCTTCAGCTCTCCTTTGAGATATCCGTACAATTTGTGGTTGTATTTTTCGGGAATCGCGCCGATTGTCCTTTTCCCTGCCTCGGAAACCGCGGTGTACAATCCTTTGACGGCGAAGTAAGCCGCCCCCAGAACCGAATTCTTGACTCCGGCCGCCAACATTCCTCCAAACGTTTGGCGGGGAACCGCTTGGGGCGAAGATGGCAAGGTTTTTTGCTGGAGGCCGGGGTCCGATTTGTCAACTCGAGCAAGTGCGGCTTTCAAATCCTTTATTCCCATGAAACTGGGATCGCTGAATCCTGCCGCCAACAGGAATTCGCCGGGTTTTTGATCCCGAATGGCGGTGAGTTGTTGGCGCATTCCTTTGACTTCCGACCATCGTCCGGTGACCATATACCAAAGGTTTTGGAAGGCGTTTCCCAACGAAAAACCATTTCCCTGATTTTGCTTCGACGGAGGAGAAAATGAAACATCGATGCCCAAATCCCCTTTCCCGGCGAGGTTCATCAAGTCTTGCGGGGCTCCCAACTGCTTAGCCGACAACGTCCCGTCATTCCTCACCTGCACGGCCGAGTCCGGGATGTCCACCCCGTTCAATCTGATGGCGGTGTTGGGGCCCATCAATAAGGGAATGGGGAGATTGGCCCTCAACAGGGCAAACGCTTTCTGCTGGTCGCTCCCTTCAAGAGGAGTCCAGCTAATTTGGGCTTCCGAGGTTCCTTTTCCCCAAATGCGCACATCGAGTTTCTGGATTTTTCCATCTGTGTCGCGGGGACATTTGACCTCATAAGATATCGATTCCTTGCCGTCCCGCACCTGCCCTTGATAACCCGATATAAACCTCTGCAAATTGGAGTCGTATTCGATTGCATTTACTTTGAATTCAGTTTGGCTTCTTTGATTTCCTTTCCCGGAATTATCAGTGAAAGTCCAATTCTCCTTAAACCCCAGCACCAGCTCCTTGGACGGGTCCGGCGGCCGGGCGAGGGTTTGGCCGGGACCGATTTGGTCCGCCGAATCCGCGGCCCGCGCCCCCGGGGAAGGAAAAGCGCCCCTCAAACTCGCCACCCCCTCCCGTTGAAAGTATTGGATGAATTGCTGAAATTTCGGATTCACCTCCGACTTCTGACCGCTTCTCTCTCGCGTGAACGTATTCCCCGCCCCGTCCTGAAAGACTAGCCGAAACGTTTGCGGAGTGAGAAGACCGGGATTGAACTTCATCTTCCCGAGATCCATTTGGAGCGGCTCCGCCGCCTCGACTCCTCCCCTGCTGAACCGGATGTTCGCCGAGTATTGGTCAAAGAGTTTTAAATCGGGATTGAAATGGCTCCCCAGTTTTTCAAAGGTCCAAAGCGAATCTCCCAGGTCTCTCACCTGAATGGCCGGCAAGCGCATCGTCCACATGTTCAGATTCAGATCCGGAGCGAGTTGGGATGGAAAGTTGAAGGACTGGAAACCCTTAAAATTATTCGGGTTAAGATTGGGATTGAAATCGGGCCGGAAATTGTCGGCCATCGCGGAGGGCTGGTAATGGAAGGACGGGTCGTCGTTGGAGTAAGCGAATAATTTATATTCAGATGAAAAAAACAGCGAAACGCCCAAAAGGCAGGCGAGAGTTTTGCGCAGCGCTCTCCCGACGTAAACGAGATACATAACGCCAAAAGTCTATTAACACCGCCCCCGTTTGGGAATAGTACTTTCGGGCAAATTTTTCGGGTTGATTTTTAGAGAGGAATATGGGGAATCTAGCGAAATCGAAGGGTATTCGAAAGGTGATGTTTCATGTCGGCAGGGTGAACCAAAAACGGCTTCCTTGGCCCATCCCGGCGGATTCGGCGCGGATTTCACCGCCGTGGGCTTCGACCCAGGCTTTGGCGATGGCGAGGCCGATTCCCGTCCCCTTCTTTTCCCGGCCAGCCTGCCCCTGGAAAAATCTTTCGAACACCTTTTGAAAGGAAGCACTTGAATCCAAAAAAAACTTTTACCTATGGAGCGGGAAAAGGCCGGCTGTTAAACTGTTTACTATGAAATGCGCGAAATGCGGGGCGTTGAACGCGGAGGGGGCGGAATTTTGCTCCTTCTGCTATGAAAGCTTCAAACCAAAGGCGGCAGCGAAGGCCCCCTCCCTTATTTTCCCGGCCGTGGTGACGGAATTCGGGCTGTGGGAAACCGTCGGGCCCCTACTTATAACCCGGGAAGCATTCTATTTTTTGGTGGAGAAATGCCAGGACGTAAGCGATAGAAAAACTGTTAAAGGTCAGATCAAACACGGATTGATGCACCAGGGGCTGGTAGGGATGGCCATCGGAATGGCTTTCAACGAGGCTCTCAGTGAGAAAATGCCTCTAAAACCGGTGGAAGTCGATCTTAAAACCATCCACTGGGGCCGCGACCCTCTGCAAAATTTCCCCGAAATCAGGAATCACGCCGGTCCTTGCACGGAGTATTTCGCCGTCGGGAAAAAGGACCTGACCAATATCAAGGTCGACCTTTTCAGCCGTTTTCATCTGGTGACATCAAAAGCCGAAATCACCACCTCAAGCATGGAGGAACGAGACCTTATCACCGGCTTCCTCCGTTCCGGCGGCTATCCCCTGGAAAATCATTAACTCCCCGAATTAAACCTTCGAATCCTAAAATTATTTTACCCGCGCCGGGATGTTGGAATGAGATTAATTCCTCAACGGTTTATAATACTCCTCCCCAGAGACATGAAAAGAGGTATACCGGATCAAAGTCGATAAAACGAATTTGTCGTTTCCGCTTCACTCTCCCATGGGAGATTGGTATAAACAAACATCATGGATGATTTGACTGATCCAAAACCTCAGTCCGGGTGCCTGATAAAGACAGTGGGTTTGCTGCTGCTGTCCAGCATTATCGTGGGCGCCGCGGTTTATTGGGGAATTAAATACACCAAAACACTCATACCTAAAAACCCTCCGGCCGCGCCCGCCTTGCCCACTCCGCAACAGACTCCGGAAATTGTTGCAACACCAGCCGAACCGCCGGCGCTCGTTATCGCGCGGCAATTGACAACGGCCGATCAGCTCACCCGAAAAAATCTCGTGACTCAACTGGCTGTGATGGAAGGCTCCAAGAGTGAAGCCGTGAATTTCCTATCCGCCTCTCTCCCCCAGGCCGCCCCCGAAATCAAAATTGACATTGTGGCGGCGCTTGGGCTGCTTGCCAAAAAGAACCCCGAAGCCATTCCCGCCCTGGTGAGCGCTCTCGACGATAAAACCATCCGGCAGGAAGCCATTCCCGCGCTGGGTTCATTGGGACCGGCGGGAGCCGCGGCTGTTCCAAAATTAAAAAAGATCGTTCAGAGTAAGAAGGAAGGCAAATCGATTAAGGCCGTGGCCCGAAAAGCACTTAACCAGATCCGGGGAAAGAATCAAGGCAAGAAATCCGTTTCCGGAGCGAAACGGCGAGCCCAGGGCGGGAAAAAGAAATAGGCCTTTATTGTTTTTTCCGGCGAAAAGCGAGTTCCATCATATCCGTCGTATATCCAGCCGGGATCGATTCCTGCGAGGCAAAGAGGTAAAGCGCGCACCGATACACGCTGCCCGCCACTGACGAAATATAGGCAAACGCGAAAATAAAGAAAAACCAGGCGCCAACCACGCTCGGGATCATAAGCGGCATCTCCAAAATAACAGCCAGCACAAATCCCGCGAACAACGCTCCCATCGAACCCAGGAAGATCACCAGGCTAAGGCCGCTAAAGCCGACATAACCGATGACGGTCTCGCCCCACTTTTTCTTAAGGGACAGCGCCGAAGATTTCACAACTTTAATCGGATTGGTGGCCGTCTCGTCGCAAATAATCACCGGAATCGCAAAAACCGCGGCCACGCTCCAGGCCAAACCAATCAATCTCACAATAATTCGTCCGATAAAACCGACGCGCTGTTCCACCTGACTGATCAAATAACCGACCAAACCAACGAACAGGGACCAAATAAAAATCATTCTAATTTTTGAAATGGCGAAGGAAATTCCCTGGCCGATCCCCACCGCCCGGCCGTTCAAGGCCTCGATGATTTCATGATAGAAAGCGACATTGAAAAAAGTGGCGAGAAAAATAGAAATGAAATAGATCGCGGCAAATATCACGATGCCGGTCTGGTTCAATTTGGGTTCGATATGCCGCTTGTCCTTAGCCTGGGCAGCCTGCTTGATCTCGTCTATTGACTCCGACGCAATAACGGATTGCCCCACCGCCTCCCAATGCGATTTGTCTGTTATGGAGTGTCCGGTCGGCTGGAACAGAAAGGCGGCGAGGAAGAAAAGAAAGATTCCCATCGTGGCGGCGAAGGTAATCAGGGGAAAAACCAAAAGCTTTTTGTGTTCGGCGATGACCTGAAGCGAGCGTTCGAGAAGCATCCAGCTGTTCTTAAATCGGGCGATCATATCCGGCCTCCATCGTTCGGTAATTATTTAATAAGAAGAAGCTTACCAGGGGTCCGGGAGGGATTCAATCCGATAAAAAATTAGGGATCAAGTCTCACCATCCGACTCGCCGCGGCGAGTCGGATGGTGAGACTTGACCCCTAAACCTAAACTTTCGACGAAAATTTCCACCCGCACCAGGCGCAGGCCGCCCAGGTTGGAACGATGGCGCGGCGGCAGGAGCTGCAAACGGATTTCACGCGGGTTCCGCAGGAGGGGCAGAAGCTGTAGCCTGGTTCAAGCGGTTTGGCGCAGCGATCGCAGGTAAGCAAGGCTAATAAGGACGTTTGCTTGGGCACCGGAGCGGGCGCAGCCGCAGCCGCCGCAGGCGCGGGAGCCGGGGTTGGCACGGCCGGCAAGGCCGGCAAAATTCCTTCTATTATCAGCGCTCTGTCTAAAAGCTCCCACACTTTTTTGGCCTGCCTTCCTTCGAATTTATGCTTCCTGTCCGTGGTCTGTATGATGAAGGTGCGGAGCAAGTCCCCTTTGAAGGCCAAGCCGTGTATTTGTTGAAAGGGAATTTCCACGTCTTTGGCTCCCATGGCGCGGTCAAGGGCGCTGGTGGGAGAGAAAACGATCTTTGAGTCATCGAGCCAAACGTTTCCGCCTTGGGCCAACATCCCCGCGACATAGTAATTCACGCGAAATATTTCACTCTTCGGCATTGGTCTTTCTCCTTTTCATTGGTGGAGCAGCCTGTCCTTCCTGAGACAGAGGTTACAGAATATACCGGACACACAGGTAACACTTTTAAAATCATGGCATATAGGAGGTGCCCATATGCCATGGAAAGAGAGTGTTATCATGAATGAGAGATTAAAGTT